>Ga0247727_10001210_pt1 | contig 62612 bp, 60 predicted proteins | sample WisWelCaveWW1625_FD_202498 | JGI IMG/M metagenome (GOLD analysis project Ga0247727, IMG submission 202498) | Biofilm microbial communities from Wishing Well Cave, Virginia, United States - WW16-25 | ecosystem: Environmental > Aquatic > Deep subsurface > Groundwater > Cave microbial mat | place...
ACACTGGTATCGCCTTTATAAAATTTTTCACTAGAAATAGTACTCAAACAATCCACATCTATATCAGGCGAAACTGCATCGAGTACTTTTTGTATGTCTAGATGCGATGGTAATGGAAGCTGCAAAATAAGTCCGCAAATATTTTGAATTTTATTTAATTTTTTTATTTCTTGCACTAGCTCATCTGTCGTTATTGATATAGGAAAATTAGCCTTGTGAAAAAGTATGCCGACATTGGTAGCCGCGCGCGCTTTCATATCCACATATTGCGCGGATACTTTATCTTCTCCCACCAACACATCGCAAAAAACGGGCTGAAATGGCAAAGATTTCACTTCTTCTTTTATTCTAGCTAAAATTTCTTGACTGATCTTTCTTCCATCGATAATCATCATAAATATTTACAGATTCTGATTTCCATAATCTATATTTTGGGTTATAACCATATTGTGGTGTGTCAAATAATAATTGGTGACGAATATCGCACCTACCAGAGCGAGCAGCATAAATCCATTTGTAATGAGATCTAAATGATGTCGATGTTCAAACTTGATGATAATTTTTAAAAGTATAGCCAAAGCTATCACCCCAAATACAACAAAAAGCATCTTGTTGGTGTAATCCCTCGGTGAAGATATTATTCTCTTTAATAAATTGACTCTGGTATTTTTTACAGAAGACACAACTTCTTCGTTTGTTTTCAGAACCAAAGAGATTTGTGAATCCACACCTCTTGTATCATTCTCTGCGCCGAGGACATTGTTTGATTTTTTATGACTCGTACTAACCTTTGCGATTTTTTTATTAGTATTACTAGCTACAGATCCTCCTGTCCTGAGCGGATTGGCATATACTTGAGCGACAAATAAAGTCTCCCTGCCCTCATAGATACCCACGGCTACCCCAGTGCCAACTTCAGTGTAATTTTCTTTTACTATATTTGCTTTATGAGTAGGACTCGCCATCCAAGCCTCGGTCACATCTTTAGAATCAGAAAAATTAACCGCCAGATTTTCTCCAGCGTATTGATATGAATAACCAACTTCCGAAAGCCAATACCAGGGAGTCTTGCCATCTGGACTAGTGTGAGCAAAGTAACCATTGCGTGCCATATCTTGCGCTTTTAATTCTGCCGCTTTGTTTAACACTTCATTCACTGCGAGAGTTTGAAGACTTTGTTCCTTGCGTTCTTCATTTGTAAAATCAGCTAATATAGAAGGAAGAACCGAAGCAATACTATTGACAAGATTCAAACGAGCAAGAATCGGCAAAAGGAAAACAAGACATTCCAAAAGTAATACTCCGAGAGAAATAATGATGATATTCTTTCTGCGCAAGATGTGCGGGCGATGATTATTGCCTTTATGTGAAATGAAATGTTTTTTGAACCATTGCAACATTCTTATATTATATATTTGTTCCCTCTTTATTCAAAACTTCACGAGTAAATTTGCCCACAATGCCATCTACCACAAGTGGTGAATTTGCTCTCTGGTATATCTTCACAGCCTCTTCGGTCTTTTCTTTAAACTTCCCATCGATAGGATCAGAATAGAACCCTTCTCTCGTTAATCTTTTTTGCAATTCTTTTATTTCGTTTACTTTAGATGAAACATTGTGGGAATTTAATTTCAAAAATAAAGTAAAAATAAATCTTTGTGTACCTAATATTTCTCCTTCGTCTTTTACAGACTCTGGAATTAGCGCGATAGGTTTTGAATTCATTTGTTCCAATATATATATAGGCACAGATCCGCCACCGCCTCCTGCGCTACCACTATCATTGTTCTTTGCTTTGATTATTATTTTTCTAGTCACAGAAGTAGCTACATTTCCTGCTAAATCAGTCGCGTTATAAGTCAAAGTATATGTGCCTGAACTATTTGTCGCAACTTCTCCCGTGATATTAACCGAAATATCATTAGATACTGGTTTCTGATCTACTATAAAAATATCTTTCGCAGTAGCTCCGAGTTCATTGTAAGTTTCTCCGACAAATAATTCCATTTCATTATTTCCATTTAAAGTAATAGTCGGTGCTATCGTATCTATTCTAAAAGGAGGTATACCTAAAGTATTACTTTTTTTTGCAAAGCTGTCAGTCAAAAGAATAGAACAGTGAGAATATAGACCATCTTCTAAAAAATCAAACACCAGTGTATTGTTTCCCGGATTAACAGCGATTGTGGTACTTTTGCAATTACCACTAAAAGTCAATCCGCCCGATGTATTGGTCATAAAAGTATATTCTGGAGTCGTATCATTTGTATTTTCAGGTACCGCTGTGATTTCAGATATCACTGGATTTGAAGGAAGAGAATAATACACCGTCATCGTCATATAATCCACACTCAATAACACAGTTTCAGTCGATAAAGATTTCGCAGACATAGCGAACCCAAAGGCCGAGCTGTTTATTTCTGCGACTGTCCATGTGGTGTCCCATAAATCCGTAGTACCTAAACCATATGATCGAAGATCCTCTACATTGTTGTCTTCCCAAGCCACGGTCCTCGCTCTGTTGGCACCGATGATTGCATTTTCTTTTACCAAACTCACTGTTTTGTCTATAATAACAGCAGTACTGCTCTTCTTTCTTTCGATCCTAACTTTAATACCATTTATAGTGGCATCTGTGGGTATAGTGAAACCAAAACCAGTGGCTTTGATATAATGAGTAATGGGATTGCTCAAATCCACGACGGCTGTGGCAAACGCATCACTGGTAGCACTTGTTGTTTTTGCATTACCAGGATTATTCCAAACAGCGTTGCCATCATTACCGCTTTCACTCAAAATATTAAGGCTTTTTTGAGCATTTATTGTTATAGCCAAAGCTTCAGAAGAACTCAAAAAAAACGAAAACATAAACAAAATGACAAACATCCAAACAGATAATATAGAGTATTTTTTCATAAAAAATTTAAATAATTAATAAAACTAAGACCAATTCGGATACTAACTATTTTCACAAATAAGTCAAGACCACAAAAACAGAACAAAGTCTAGGGCGGAGGCAATTCCTCCGCCCTAGAAGAAGAAAATCGGCAACTTGGTGCCGATTTTCTTCTTTCGTAGTATTTGTATTATTTGTTTAAAACTTCGCGAGTCAGAAGACCTGCTTGTCCGTCGCCTACTAAACTATTTGCAAGCTGGAATTTCACAACTGACATTTTGGTCAATGCGCCAAACTTGCCATCTATTATTAGAGTTCCAAAGTTTTTTGCGTTTAAGAATTTCTGCAATTCTTTTATTTCTGGAATTTTCACAACAGTGCTATGTGATCCGACTTTCAAAAACATAGTGAACACGAACTTTTCCGCGCCGAGTACTGCGCCCTTTTCATTTGAAAGTTGTGAATCATTCTTTGTATTTCCTAAAGCGCCTAGAACATTGGCGGTAAAAGGATTAGAGTTTTCATTTAAAGCCTTTAGACTGAAAGATCTTATCGCTAAAACATTACTGGTATTATCTGCAAAATCTACAACCTTCACAGTACAATCAGAATAATCACCGGGTTCTAGCGCATCAAGAGATATTTTATTCACACCTATAGTAGCCACAGCAGACAAATCCGCGCAAGCACCATCAAACGACACATCACCTGCTTCTGTAGAATTGAAAACAATACTATCTACAGCATCATCTGAATTTTTTGCCACAAAAGATGCTTCGGAAATTACAGGAGCAGTGTTGTCTGTGTAATATACAGTGATTCGTATTTCATCTACAGAAAGATCTACTTTTTGATTTGAATTAGTTTGCGCAGAAAATATTATTCCGAAATCTGAATTGTTTATATCTGACGCTGTTAAAGTATTCCCCCATAGATCAACAGAAACATTGTCAGAATTTTCATTTAAAGTTCCATAAAAAGAAACATTATCATTAGAAGACCAAACTGAACTGGAAGCTTTATTGTCGCCTGACACAACACCTGCTTTTAGTAGACTAACAGTGCGATCTGTGACAGACGAAGTAACACAAGTATCACAAACAGTTTTCTTTTCTATTTTTACTTTTATACCTGTAATGACAGAATCAGATGGAATAGAAAAACCAAAACCAGTAACTTTTAAATTCTGAGTAAAAGTGCCAGAAGTATTCAACGAAGTCGTAGTGTATTTGCTTGATTTAGATACAGCCAAAGTCTCCATAGCATTCCAAACTGCACTTGCGCCGTTTAAGCTGTCTAGTGTAAAAACCGAAGGAAAATGAGCTTCAGTATTGGCATTCATAGCAAAAGACGCAGCAGGCATAGCCAAAACCGCCAAAAAAGAAGCAAGCAAAACTGATAAAATATTTTTCATAAAATTGTTGTTTAAATTAATACTGATTAAAGCTAATAAATAAAAACCTATACACTTATATTATAGCATAATCAATACCTATCTGTCAAGCCTAATTTAGACAGATTTAAAGGCGACTTTTCAGGGTCGCCTTTAGGTTTGATGAGTTTCAATCAAAGCGCTGCTTCACGGTTTAAATACAAATGAGCCTGCAGAAGATGCACTGCCACCGCCAATTGGGGTCACCCGCACCTCGCCATCCGCCGAGAGTGAACAAATCGTTTGGTACATCACAGCAATGGCGCAGATGATCCCCTCGTTGGTGCCACCTTTGGTGTGAGTCACCAGAGGGTCACTCAACAAGAAAGTAGAACCATCGGAAGAAATTGTTAAATCTTTGACTTCTCCCCGCGCATTCCCAACGATGAACACCATCGGATTGTCGGTGCCGGCAATGCAATAAGTGTTGTTTTTTAATGGCTTACGCAAATATTTAGCCTTAGAGTCTCGCGTCTCCTCAGTCCAGATATTTGCGTATCCTTGACCAACTTCAGCATTGTCGAGCCCGACGAGTAATGTGTCCGACCAGACAAGGTCAATGATTGGAAATAGTCCACCGTCGGGATTTTTATACGAACGCAACCAGTCCCCGTCATTATTAAAAACAGGAAGACTGTCCGCACGACCAACCACGATCTGTCCACCACCCGGGCGGTATGCTGGGACCGAAACATCATAGTACATACCATCCCAGCCTTTCCCAACCTTCACCGAGTCCAAAAGATTACCATTTTCGACGCTGTAAATACCTAAAACCGCGTCAAAATTGTGGAGCACGGCAAAACGCCTGCCGCCGTCCTCCACGACAACCTTCAACCCGCTGCCAAACGGATTTGATTTTGCTTGGAAAAATTCGATCCCGGTATGATCGTTACGAAAAGAGATTTTGTTCACCATCAACGAGATCATCTTTCCGCCAGCAAAAGCCACGGCGTAAATGTCTTCGCTCTCAGATGGGAATGCAGATCCGGGTTTTTCGAACCCTACCGGCGTGACAAACTTGCCGGTTGGGATTCCGTAAAATGGTGGGTTTCCAAAAGGGCTGTTCGCGATGTTGCAATTTACCCCGATTGTGAAGGTGTATTGCTTCGGAGTCGAGGCCGGGACGGGGCCAGAATCCTCCGAGCAAGAGGTGAGTGAAGCTGAGATGATCAGCGCAAAAAACAACGCCATTGTGAATTGTAACAGCTTCTTCATATTTGCCTCCTTAGGCTTTAATGAAGGGTTTGAAACATTTTTCATAAAAAAGCAAGTCATCGCTTTTTTATGAGTTGATTGATTTTTACAATGAACACAGCCGATTAAATCTATAACATATATACGACATATAAACAAGATCTAAAAATATCTTTATATTAATTTCTTTAGATCTTCCTCGTATTTTTTCATCACTTCTTGGCCGGCTTGCATTTGATCCATTCCTCCTTTTATTTTTACTTGCATTTCTTCGGCTATTTTTTTAAAGAGTTCTGGGTCGCGTTCCATCATCTTTATAAACATTTCTATTTGTTCTTCTGGCACGCCTTGCTTTGCAAGCATTTTTTTCAATAAATAATTTTTAAACATAAATATATGATACCGTACCAAAAATAAAATAGCAAAATTTTCATCGCTCCTCCCAAATTTCTGCGAAATTTAGGTCCCACACGACTGAAAATTTTGCTATTTTATTTTTGGTACTAATACTTATTCTAAAATTTCAAAATCACTGCCTGCTTTTTCCAGCGCAGGTTTTCTGTAATGCACTCGCACAAAATACACAGCGCCAGCGCCAAGCCCAAGAAAGACAAATAGAAAAACCGCATACTTAATGTCAAAGACGGTCTTTGACACTTCTTTATTACTTCCTAAAACTTGCGCCTGAAGATTATTGTCTAAAATCTCTTCTGATTTTTTTGATTCTTTTATTTGAGCTACTTCTATCTCTTTTACATTTTGCTTAGACTCCGCTTTTGCAACTGTTAATATTTTTACTTCTTCTATCTTTTCTTCAACTTTGGATGTAATAACAACCGCATAATCAAACACGACATCTTGATACGAACTCAATATTTTTAAACTATTTTTATCTAGAATAGAAAAACCGGTGATCTTTGGAGATAAAATCATTTTCTTTTTTGATTGGATAAATGAATTTCTAGGAAAAAGAAAACTCTTTTTATCGCCAAGCAGGACCCAGCCCGACAGATCGGCTTCATAGGTAGTGTTGTTTGTGATCTCCACAAAGAAATCTTTTTCATCACCCACACTAGATATTATAATCTCAGGCTTTATTACTTTTACCAAAAATTTATCAGAAGCATTTGGAGTACTGACATAATAATTCTCGTAATACTCGAGCGTCACATTATATTCCCCTTCGTAAGGAAATGTGTGTGTGAATTTTGAGATATCATTCGTCTTTGTTTCCTTTGCATCACCGTCACCGAAATTCCAGAAATATTTTCCGTAGAGCAATTTGTCATTTGAAACTCCAGTAGTCTCTGCGCCAAACAACGCCGAAATACCCCTGTACACCACACTTTTTGCCAAGATATTTGTCTCGAGCTTTTTTGTTTCCACTTTTTCACTATAACCTGTGCCACCACCTGATGGCGCGGGTGTTGGTGTATGATCAGGTTTTGGATCAGGCGCAGGAGTTTCATCTTTTTTTTCATCTAATTCGTTTTGCGCACCCGGAGTCGGAGTAGAAATAAATAAACCTGTTTGATTTCTTTGAATACTCTTGCCCTCTTCAGGATTAGAAGTTTTATATGGACCGCAATCGGATACATCTCCCCAACAAATAATATCCACGACGACACCATCTTTATTTTTAATCTGAACAGTATTTGATTCAGTCAAAGTCAAACTATCTAAAACGATATCTGAATTCGTAATTGAAGCGCGAGAAATAACAAAATATTTATTACCTCCGATTTTTTTACCTTCAAAGTTTGTCTTCGATACTAAAGACCCGAAACTATCGGCAGTCTGAGTCTTTCTTTGTATATACCAGTCCGTCAGATCTACTTCCACACTATCTTGATTGTAAAGCTCTATAAATCTTTCACCTGTGGGATACAATTGCACTTCGTTTATCACTATTCCCGCCTCAGCTATATCACACCAAAATATAAAAGCAAACCCTGCTAATACCATTACTAACCTTTTTGACATTTTGGACATAAATCTTGCAGAAATCGTTATTTATTTTTAAAGTGGATATGGTATCATAAACAATATGAAAAGAATAGACTTGCTCACTATAGGAGACATCGTTGTAGACGCATTCATCAAATTAAAAGACGCTCATATAAATTGTAAAGTCGATTCTACTTCCTGCGAATTATGCCTTCGATTCGGAGACAAAGTGCCTTATGAATCATTGACCGTCATCCCCGCCGTCGGCAACAGTCCAAATGCAGCCGTCGCAGCCGCTCGTCTCGGTCTCAATTCTGCGCTTGTCACAAATATAGGTAAAGATAAAAATGGCGAGGATTGTTTGGATTCTCTAAAAAAAGATCGGGTTATCACTAAATATGTTACGAAAGAAAAAAGCAAAGACACAAATTATCATTTCGTATTGTGGTACGATGTTGATCGCACTATCTTGATCAAACACACGGAATTTGAATATAAATTTCCAAAATTAGGAGAGGTGTCTTGGATTTACTTGAGTTCGCTTGCTGAAAATTCTTTAGAATACCACACTGAGATTGTAAAATATTTAAAATCTCATCCAGACACCAAACTCGCATTTCAACCAGGCACTTTTCAAATGAAAATCGGTGCAGAAAAATTGAAAGATATTTACGCTCATACTGAAGTATTTTTCTGCAATCTCGAAGAAGCGCAGAGAATTTTGAAAATAAAAGATTTACCTGCCGAGGCAGGAGTTTTATCTTTAGCAAAAGGCTTGCAAAAATTGTGTCCGAAAATAGTGGTGATAAGTGATGGACCAAAAGGCGCGTATATGTATGTGAACAACGAACTCTGGTATCAACCTATTTATACCGACATAGCACTACCATTTGAACGCACCGGCGCCGGCGATGCGTTTTCTTCCACATTCACTTCAGCACTTGCTCTAGGCAAATCTCCTCTCGAAGCATTATCGTGGGCACCGATAAACGCAATGTCCGTAGTCCAAGAAATCGGCGCGCAAAAAGGCCTGCTCTCGCGCGAAAAACTAGAAGAATATCTACAAAATGCACCGGAGGATTATAAGGCTAGGAAAATAAATTAGCTTTTTCTTTTTAAAACTTTTTGTACTGCTTTTTTTATATGACTGACTCCCATACCATAGTGTTCTATGAGCTGTTCCGGTGTTCCAGATTGGCCGAAAAGATTTTGTACTCCTATGAACTCCATCGGCACGGGATAATTTTGCGCCAGGACTTCCGACACAGCAGAACCCATACCTCCGCGGACTTGATGTTCTTCTACTGTTACTATACATTTGGTTTCTTTTGCAAGGGTTATTATCGCTTCAGTATCAAGCGGAGCAATGCTTGAAAGGTTTAAGACTCTTATTTTAATCCCTTCTTTTTCCAATTCTTTGGCAGACACCAATGCTCTGTATAAAAGCGCACCAGTGGCGATAATGCCCACATCTGCAAGACCGACATCTGACAACCAATATATTTCCGCTTTGCCTATTTCAAAAGGGGTGTCTTCGGTAGTTATGATCGGAGTTTTTTCGCGAGCAAGACGGAGGTATGCAGGACGCGACGATTGCGCGAGCGCAATCGTCGCGCGTTTCGCTTCGAGCGCGTCACAAGGTGAAACCACATCCATATTTGGCATCACGCGCATCAAAGCTATATCTTCGAGTGCTTGATGTGTGCCTCCATCCGGACCTACAGACACACCAGTATGCGAACCGACTATCTTTACAGGGCGATCATTATAGGCTATCGTCGTCCTGATCTGTTCCCAATTTCTACCAGGAGAAAACATCGCATAAGAAGAACAAAAAGGTATCTTGCCCGAAGCCGCCATACCAGAAGATACAGTCGCCATATTCTGCTCTGCCACACCAATCTCCACGAATCTCTCTGGAAATTTTTCTTTAAAAAGATGTATTTGTGTACTTTCAGTCAAGTCTGCACAAAGGGCTACAACATTTTTATCCATCTCACCTGCCAACACCAACCCCTCACCGAAACCTTTGCGAATAGGCGCTTGTTCGACGACTTCGTTGAATAACTTTGGATTTAATTTTAATTTTGGGTTTAACATATAATACTTGACATTAAAAATTAATCAGAATACAATATAATCATATTTGGGATTTTCCCACGACCCCACCTTCGGGTGGGACAAATTTTTTTCCAAGGTATAATCCACAAAAACCTAGCTTTATGTTTTCTTGGTCTTGTTTATCTAATTCTCCAAATTTCTGTAATAATCTCTTTGAACTAATAACTCTGACTTGACTTAGCATAGCTACGGAATTTACTTCTTTATGTTTAATCTTAACATACCAAGTACCTGTTTTTATTTTGGTTGAAAGAGGTACTCCCAAAAAACCTTCAGATGTACTTTTATGTAGCTTTTCTTTTAGTGTTATCCACTCAAGGAATCTTTTTATTATATCCATATTTTATTGATGCTCGCTTTTAATTTTGCCACCCAGAGTGCGGAGTTCGTCTAGCGCTATTTTTGCTTCCTCTTTGCTTGGTGGTTTGCCATGCCATCTGTAATCTCGCTCAAACTCCCTCACGCCTTTACCCGGAATCGTGTGCGCTATGATCACCGTAGGTTTTTCATACACTCCTTTTGCTTCTTCCACAGCTTCATTTAAGGCGCCAAAATCGTGACCGCCTACTTCTATAACATGCCAATTAAATGCTCGCCATTTATCTGCGAGTGGTTCGAGAGGCATCGTGTCTTCAGTAAATCCATCTATCTGAATATTGTTTCTATCTATCACGGCTATCAAATTTCTTAATTTATTTTTCCCTGCGAGCATAGCACCCTCCCAAGTATTCCCTGTATCTTGTTCACCATCGGAAAGAAATGCATAAATAAATCTTGTTTTATCTTTACCATCTATCCTATCAGCCAAAGCCATACCCACCGCTTGCGAAAGTCCAGTACCAAGAGGCCCGGAAGAAGTTTCCAGTAATGGCAAATATTCACGATGCGGATGACCTTGTAATCGTGTGCCAAACTTTCGTAAAGTTTTTAATTCTTCAAGAGGAAAATATCCAGCGTGCGCTAAAGTAGCATAATACACCGGACAAATATGTCCGTTTGAAAGCACAAATCTGTCGCGCTCTTCCCAAGATGGATTTTTCGGATCGTGATGCAAAATATGAAAAAAGAAAAGTGTAAAAATGTCCGCCATACCTAGAGGCCCTGCAGTGTGTCCGCTACCAGCCTCTACCAACATCTCGATAATGCTAGTGCGAATATCATTCGCCTTCACCTCAAGCTCTAAAATTTTTGAATCAGATAAAAAGGACATAAATACATTATATCAAAGGAGCTATCAAAATGTTCCGATAATTCTATTGACATATAGTATGAAATGTTCTAATATAAAAACAAACCATGTACGCCCAATCAAGGGCAAAAAAACAAACTGGAGAAAAACTTATGTCCGGACGAATCGTGGTCGTGAGCGCACCAAAGCCAGAAGAGCTGATGGCTGGTCTTGATTCAGGAGAAAAAAAGACCTTTACTTTCAAAGTCGCCGACGAGAGGCCTTTTTCGCTTTACAGCTCAGGAGAAATGGAATTTGCCGTGATGGAGGGCAAAAAAACGCGGGAAGGCTGGCAATTTGTACTTTCAAGTGTCAAGGACGGAAATCCGCTCGTCTTGTACAAGAAGCCCCACAAAGATTTCACCGAAGATGAGCTTGGCGAACTCGTCGTGCAAAATCAGAGCAAATGACGCATCTCGCGCTCCGATTGTTTAACAGAACCATCACCAGATCCTACCTAGAATCTGGTGATGCGTTTTCGTTTTAGGGAGAAATTTTATAAAAAGACCCCGACTACAAAATGAGACAATCGTTTCATTTTGTGGTAAATGCAAATATAATTTATTTTTTAGAGATTTCTAAACTCCTCTACCGTAAAAAGATCTATGTCGATCGGAATCAATCATAATTAAATTTACATCCCCTGTTCGAATCTCTCCTTTGCTTTTTGTGTAACTTTCGATAGCTAGTCTGAATTCCTCACTACTCCTTACACTACCTAAAATCATTGGTTCAAAAGGATCAGCAGAAGCTGCTTTGTCTTCATAATTTATAGCTAAACGATTTTGTTGCACCTCATACTCTCTTTGTCTTGGAGCTAAAGGGAGATGACTTAATGACAAAGGTATCAAACTCAGATCTTTTTTGGCCATTTTTATCTTACCCCTATGTCTCTGTGCCTCTTTTAAAAGAAAATCTTTAGATCGATATTCTATATTAGCAGGAAACCATCTTCCTGAAAGATTGAGTCTCAGTCCTGGTTCTTTTTTAATATAACCGGAAAAGACATCTAATTGGTTTACCTTCTTTGTAACATTGAAATGAATATCGTCTTTTTTCAATATTAGATACGGTGGAAGTTTAGGAACAAAAGTAGGGTCCATACCAAAAGACTGATAAGAACCATCTTTATGTTCAACATAAAGTTTGCTATCACCGACCAAAAAGTAAAACCAATTTGGACCAAAATCATACAAAAATGCAAGATTGGTTGCACCATCATCTTCCAAACTACCCTCTTCTTTACCTTTGCCTTTGATAAACAAAGGATCCTGTTGGATTGATTGCAAAATCTCTAATAAAAAAATACGAGGATTCATTCCTAGCATATTTTCTTTTCCATCGTTGTATGTCACTATCCTTTTTGCCAATTCTCTTGCTAGATAACCAGAATTTTTATATCCATCAACACCATCAGCTAAAACAAAACTCCTGCCATCAGCAGAAACACCAAAAGCGCTATTTTTTGAACCCTTGTTCCATTCTAAAACACAGAAACCATTTTCTTTTATATTCCCTACTTTAATTGGTTCACCTAGATGTTCAGTAGTTGTAAAAAGCGCAGGTCGTTTTCTTTCTAATTCTTTTATTTGTTCTTTCATATATAGATATATTTTTAAACAATTTACAAATTTCTAAATTCCTCTATCTTGCCGATAATATCGGTAGCTTTATAGATCGCCGAGCCGATGATGAGCTTGTCGGCGCCCGCGCTTAAAAGCGCGGGCGCCGTGTCTTCATTTACACCTATATCCACCGCCACTTTCACATCGGGATATTTTTCTTTTAGATTCTTTATTTTTTCAAATACTTTTTCGTCTAATTCTTTGCCGTGAAAACCTATCTCATTATTACCCATAAATTGCACAAAATCCACCGACGAGATAATTGGGTAAATATTTTCTAGTGGCGTAGAGGGATTCAAAGCGACACCTATATCCATCAAATCTCTTATATACGGATCTATTCCTTCTAAAAAATTCTTAAAATCTTCTACACTCTTGTCTTCCTTTACGACAGCTTCGATGTGAAATATTAATCTTTTAGCGCCGAGCTTGTTGTAAATATCAAAATTCTCTACCGCATCGGAAACCAAGAGGTCTAGCTCAAACTCTATATCTTCCCAAAATGGCAAGCCCTCTTCTTCGTTCAAAATCTTTTTGAAATGATATTCATTTATTCCGTCTTCAGAAAAAGGCCAAGTAGCGCTAGGCGCAAAATCTTCATCGCATAAATCTATTTGTACCATCGGTACAAATCCGCGCACAATCGCAATCTTATTTTTCAAATCTTCATAACTCTGTGGCAATATTGCCGGTATTATTTCTGGCATATTTTATTTTGAAATTTTTAAATCATCAATTTTCTTTAAACGACGGATATGTCTTTTGTCTCCTGAAAATGGTGTATTTAGCCATAATTCTACCGCAGAGATCATACTTTCTTCTGTGAGATATCTAGCACCTAAAGATAAGATATTAGCATTGTCGTGTTGTCTTGTTTTTTCTATTATATTCATTTCCATATTCTCTCCAGATTCTGCCTTGCCATAATACACTACAGCTCTAACACTTTGAAACCTGTTTGCCACGATTGCTTCACCTTGACCATTGCCTCCTAAAATAATACCACAAGAGTTTACAGGGTCCTTTGAAACTTCTTCCGCTACAAGAGCTATGAAATCCGGATAATCATCGCTCTCATTGTATTCAAAAGCTCCTTTATCCACAACCTCATAACCTTGCATTTTGAGTGAAGACACTAGTTTTTCTTTTAATATATAACCTGCATGATCTGTTCCGATAAATATTTTCATGCTAATATAATATCACGAATGAAAGAATTTTATAAATATCACGGCGCGGGAAATGATTTTATAATGATCGACAATAGAGACGGACATTTTGACATTGATGATATCGAACACATCAAGCTGGTCTGCCATCGCCGATTTGGCATAGGTGCAGATGGTATTATGCTTTTAGAAAATGAAAATGGGTATGATTTTAAAATGGTCTATCTAAATAGTGACGGCACTCGTGGGGCAATGTGTGGCAACGGCGCGCGATGTTTAGTGCATTTTGCGTACAATGTCGCAAAAGTTGTAAAAGATCCAAAGAAAATAGAATTCTTAGCCGTGGATGGCGAGCACGAAGCAAAAATATTGGACGATGGAAATATAAAACTCAAAATGCAAGATATGAGTGATAATACAAAATACAACGATGTGGATTTTGTGATGTGTGGCACTGCTCCGCATTATGTAAAATATGTGGAAGATTTGAAAAATTTTCCAGTATTTGAAGAAGGAAAAAAAATCCGCTACACCAAAGAACGCGATGGCAATGTAAATTTTGTAGAAATAAAAAACAGCATATTCAATATACGCACTTATGAACGGGGAGTTGAGGATGAAACTCTCGCTTGTGGCACGGGTTCTACATCTGTCGCCATAATCTCACACCAGCTCGGACTTTTGAAAGAAAATATTTGCCATATAAAAGCACCCGGAGGCGATCTGACCGTAGAATTCGACCCGCCAAAAAACACAGGCGAACCCTACACCAACATCTGGCTCACCGGCCCTGCTGTTTGTGTATTTAAGGGCAATTGGGTGAATAAATAAAAAAATTAAGAAATTAGAAATCGCCCTCGCATGCAAGCACGCAAGGGCGAAATCGTTCGAAAAATCAACACGAGTAATTCCCGCCCAGATACGGGGTTTGGGTCGGAAAAACCTCTTCGACTAGATAGCCGATATTTTGAATTCTAGCCCCAGGAGCCAGCTCGCCCAGATAGGGACCATCCTCATCGAACAGACCAAAGACGAGGGGTCTTTGATTTTGGCCAATCTCTTTGCAACCGGCAATGGCATCTTGCCAAAGATATCCACCATCAACGGCATGGCAGAGCATTGCTGTATACACGGCAAGTCTAATTTCAAGAATTTTTTGACTGGCGCTCGCGATGGCATTGCGAATGGTCAAATCCTCCTGATAATCCATCACAATCGGAACTTTTCGAATCAGATGCCAGCCAAAATTTCCGAACTCGCTCGCAAGAGGCAGTTCATAAACCCGTGAACCCGTGTTTAAGAACTGTGGGAAAAGTTTGACCATCTGCAAAAGCGAGATCGGCACCTCGGCGACGAGCAGGTGCGACTCCGCCCGTTTTTCGAGAAACTCCGGAGAAAAAGGAACGGTGGCAAAGAAAGCCACATTGCCTTCTTCTGCTTCTGGATTGAAAGCCTTGCACGCCACTGGAAAATCCAGAAAGTTTTTTCCGAACATCTGGCGAGCTTTAGAAACGGAAGTCGAGGATTTCATGACAGTGTCTCCTTTTCATGTCATCAAAATTTCCCGAGGGCGCTCGGGAACGACTATCTCAAATGAGACGAGTATTTTGGAGACCATTAAAACTTTAAATTGAACCACAAAATACTCGCCTCATTTAGAATCCAATATTTAAAAGAGCAAAAACCTTTAGTTTTAAAATACCCCATTTATGTGTATTAGTCAACTATTTCCCCGCCTTTACCACATGCTCGACTAGTGTGTGCGTATACCCCATTTCGTTGTCATACCACGCAAGAACTTTCACAAGATTGCCCCCCACTACGCGAGTCAGTGACAGATCTGCTATCGATCCATATGAGCTGCCTAGAATATCCGACGAGACGAGTTCTTCTTCGGTAATTGTAAAAACTCCTTCCCATCTTTTTTCTTTGGATGCTTTTTTTAGAATTTCATTCACTTCTTCTTTTGTAGTATTTTTCTTTGAGATGAATGTCACATCTACCATCGATCCAGAGATTATCGGCACACGCATAGAGACACCATCGAAAAGTCCAACAAGAGATGGAAATGCTTTTGTGACGGCTATCGCCGCGCCGGTCGATGTCGGCACGATATTGTATCCACCTGCTCTACCCTCGCGCATATTGTGTTTATTCATACCGTCCACCGTGGGTTGATTGGTAGTGAGGGCGTGCACAGTATTTAAAACAGCTTTCTCTATGCCGAGAGCTTCATCCAAAATAGCGATGAGCGGACTCGCCGCATTTGTGGTGCAAGATGCGTTTGAAGTGATATCACATTTACCCACCATTTCTTCATTGACTCCCATCAAGACTGTAGCGCCACTGACATCCACTGGTTCATCTTTCATTGGCGCAGTCACCACCACTTTTTTTGCGCCACTAGCCAAGTGCGCTTTGGACTTTTCATAAGTCGTGAATATACCGGTAGACTCCACTACCACATCTATATCTAAATCTTTCCAAGGCAATGATATAGGATCTTTCAAAGCTAAAACTTTTACTTTTTTTCCATCTATCACCAAACTATCACCATCTACATTTATTTCGTGTTCCCATTTTTTATAAACAGTATCGTATTTCAAAAGATAAGCCATATTTGCAATATCGCCCAAGTCATTGACCGCCACTATTTCAAGCTCAGGTCTATCCCAAGCAACCTTGAGAAAAGCCCGTCCTATCCTACCAAAACCATTTATCGCTACTCTGATTTTTTTCATACCATAATTATAACATCAAGACAAAAATTACAAAACTGCAAAATTAGAAGATTTTTAAATAGTCTGGCCGAGCTTCTATCTCGCTTCAGCGAGAATAATATGGCGAGGGAGACCGAGGACTTTTAAAAATTTTGCTAATTTGCGGTTTTGTAATTCACTACCTGAAATATGCTATTATGTTCACAATGGAAACAGATAAAGGCTCACAATTTATACACTTGCATACGCACTCGCATTATTCCCTGCTCGATGGACTTTCTAAAGTAGAGGATATGGTAAAAATCGCCAAAGATTTCGGTATGCCGGCTATGGCTATCACGGATCACGGCAATATGTACGGCGCTATTGAGTTTTACAAAGAATGCAAAAAAGCCGGCATTAAGCCCATCATCGGTTGTGAATTTTATGTAGCAGAAAGAAAACTCACAGACAAAGAACCCGGCATAGACAACAAGCGATACCATTTGATAGTACTGGCGAAAAATCTGCAAGGTTACAAAAATTTGATGCGTTTGGTGACTATAGGAAACCTCGAAGGATATTATTACAAGCCACGAATCGATGAAGAAACTTTAAAAAAATATAGCGATGGGTTGATATGTTTGTCCGGTTGTATGGGAGGCAAACTTTCGCGCGCAATCCTCGCCGACAATATAGAAAAAGCTGAAGCAATAATAAAAGAACATCAAGATATATTTGGTAAAGAAAATTATTTTCTAGAAATACAATCACATCCTCATATAGAACGAGACAGTGAACTTCGCGGAAAAATAATCGAGCTCGGCAAAAAATTTGATATCCCAGTAGTTGCCACTCAAGACTCGCATTATCCTTGCAAAGATGATCATAAAGCTCATCGCACCCTACTTGCGGTAAACACTGGCGCAACTGGCAAAGATGAAGGCAAGTTTGAATTTTCTGAAGATGATTTTTCATTGATAGATGCAAAAACCGCATACGAATATTTTGCCGATGCTCCGGAAGCAGTGGACAACACTATGCTCGTAGCAAATCTATGTGAAGATTATGAAATAGAACTCGGCAAAGCATATTTTCCAGAATTCAAAATCGAAAGTGGCCAAGAGCCAAATGATTTACTCAAAGAGCTAGCGTATAAAGGTTTTGATTTTCGCAAACTTCCACAAAACAAAGAGCATATCGATAGATTGGAATATGAACTGAGCATCATAAAACAAAAAGGTTACGCAGGATATTTTCTGGTGGTCGGAGACTTGCTCCGCTTTGCGCGCGAAAAGAATATCCTGACAAATATCCGAGGTTCAGTGGCTGGATCGCTCACTACATATCTCATCGGTATTACAAATGTAAACCCTCTCGTCTACAAACTCCCCTTTGAAAGATTTTTGAATCCTGAAAGACCATCGCTCCCCGATATCGATATGGATTTTGCAGACAATAGACGCGCCGAGATGATAGAGTATGCAAAACAAAAATATGGCGTTGATCGCGTAGCGCAGATAGGCACATTCGGCACAATGATGGCAAAGGGTTCTGTACGAGATGTAGCCCGCGCGCTCGGGCATCCATATGAAGTTGGCGACAGACTCGCGAGCCTCATACCTCTCGGCTCGCAAGGTATGCCTATGACCATAGACCACGCATTCGAACTCGTACCTGAACTAAAAGAAGCTTATGAAAAAGAAAGTGTGACACGAGAAATCATAGATCTGGCAAAAAAAATGGAAGGTTGTGTACGACATGTGTCTGTGCACGCGGCAGGTATCGTGATTTCTCCCAAACCACTTTATGAATTTACTCCCGTGCAATACGATCCGAAAGGTGGAGATGTGATTACTCAATATGATATGTATCAGATCGAGGATGTCGGCCTGCCGAAATTCGACTTTCTTGGAATACGCAACCTTTCAATTCTCGCTGATGCAGTAAAAATAGTAGACAAGGTTCACAACATAAAAATCGATATTGAGAATGTGCCAGTAGACGATAAAAAAACTTTCGAGCTTTTGACCAAAGGTCAGACCGAAGGACTTTTCCAATTAAACGGCGCAGGAATGACTGCGTATTTAAAACAACTCAAACCTACAACCATTCACGACATCAACGCGATGGTCGCGCTGTATCGTCCAGGCCCGATGCAATTCATCCCCTTATATATAGAACGCAAACACAATCCCCTGCTTGTAAAATATATGGACAAAGCCCTAGAGCCTATACTCAAACAAACTTATGGTGTACTCGTATATCAAGACGACTTGCTCTTGATTGCTATACATATCGCCGGATATTCTTGGGGTGAAGCGGATAAATTCCGTAAAGCTGTGGGTAAAAAAATTCCAGAAGAAATGGCAAAACAAAAAGATCATTTTATAGATGGATGTGTAAAGCATAGCAAGTGGCCACTGAAAAAAGCGCAAGAACTCTGGGCTTGGATCGAGCCATTTGCAGCTTATGGATTCAATAAAGCCCATTCTGCGAGCTATGGCCGCGTGGCTTATCAAACAGCATATATGAAAGCCAACTTCCCCACAGAATATATGACAGCTATCCTTTCAGCCGAGAGTGGCGATGTGGAAAAAATAGCCGAGATAGTGCGAGAGTGTGAGAATATGAATATAAAAGTTCTGCCTCCAAACATAAATGAAAGTTTCAAACTCTTTACTTATATAGATCCGAAAACAATTCGTTTCGGACTCTACACAATCAAAAACCTCGGCTCCGATATAGGTGAAGCGATAATAGAAGAACGCAAAAAAAATGGAAAATTCAAATCTATCAGCGATTTCCTAGACAGAATCAAACACAAAAATTTAAACAAAAAATCTATGGAAGCCTTGATCAAGTCAGGCAGTATGGATGATTTTGCAGAGCGAGGAACACTCCTCACAAATCTAGAAGATATGCTCGCTTACAATAAAGAAGGTGAAAAACAAAATGCAAATCAGATTTCCCTTTTTGCAAATGTAGCGGAAGTGAAAGCGCCAGAATTCAAACTCCGCAATAGCGCGCCGGCAAAACAATCCGAGAAACTCGCTTGGGAAAAAGAACTTTTAGGTCTGTATATTTCCGGACATCCACTAGATAGAGTGAAAGACAAACTAAAAGACAAACCTGTAAATATAAAAAAAATAAAAGAAGAGCTGACAAACGGCTTGCCCATCACCATAGGCGGTATGATCGTCGCATCAAAAACAGTCATCACCAAAAAGAATGAACAAATGGCATTCCTTACCATCGAAGACCTTACCGGCACCATCGAGGCAGTGGTCTTTCCAAAATTATTCAAAGATTCCGGAGCAATATTATTACCCGAAAAATGCATAGCCTTCTCCGGCAAAATCTCCGTCCGTAACGGCGAAAAATCCATCATCATCGAGGCTGTGAAGGAGATATAAATTCTATTTTGGCAATTGCTCTATTTCTATCTTTAATTTGGGTAAATCATCAACTACTATTTTCCACAATTCGAGATCATCCACATCAAAATAATGATGAATAAGCATATCTCTTGTACGGGCAATCTTTTGCCAAGGTATGTCTTTATTTTTACTACGCAATTCTTCCGACACCATCTTTACTGCTTCACCGATAATTTCTATATTGCGAGTGACTGATTGCTTCATCATTCTATTTGCTAAAAATTCATCCGCTGAAACTCCTCTCGTATCTTCGAGAATATTTTGTATTGATTCCAATATATGATTTAAATACACACTATCTTCCTTCATACAGAGTAACTAGTTCTTTCATAATAAATGGTCTAATATATTTAGACAAACCTCTTTCAGACACTAAATCAACTGTCTTGCCTGTTTTTTCTTCGAGTTCTATTTCCAATCCAGCATGATCAAACAAAGAGATGGGTTCTCTAAAATTTACAAGTACATCTATGTCACTGGTATTTTTTTCTTCTCCTCTCGCAAAAGATCCAAAAAGCGCAACAAAATCAGCGCCTCTTTTAATGAGCGTCTCTTTTATTATTTCTTTGGTTTTTTCTCTTGAGTCCATACTTGCCAGTATAACATATTTTATAACAAAACTAACATTGTTCTTGATATATAGCCTTCTTAAATAAATCTCCGTCCGCAATGGCGAAAAATCCATCATCATCGAGGCTGTGAAGGAGATATATAAAAGAAAATAGCCAACCTAAAAGCAGGCTGGCTACCCCCAATTGACTATACCCCCTAAACGATACAAAAAATAACTTTGACGAGCTCTATAATAGAGACTATGAAGAAGCACCCTCCAAGGAAAAAACTCACAGCAAACTGCAACCGATCCTTGGTTGCAATTTCCACGACTGATACACCATCCAAGAATTCGATGTTATCTTGGACTTGGTTGTTTTTCTCCATTTTCATTCTCCTGAAAAAAGTGTCCGGTAAACCTGCCGGCAGGGTACAATGTGATTTACCTAAATAAAACATAAACGAGAATAATTATCAATAAAAATTTAAAAATATCTAATTCCACAAACTCATAGCCTTGTCTTTGCCTTCGATGAAAATGGTCTCTATGGCTTCGGCGATTTTTTTGGAAAGTTTTTTTAATTCTTCTAGTTCCGGCTTTTTGAAATCACCGAGCAAGAAATCTAAAACTTTTTTCTCCCCTACTGGTTTTTTTATTTTTCCAGTTGGTGTATGTGGAGACACTCCCACACGAATACGCACAAATTCTTCAGACTTCAATGCCTTGATGATAGAGCCGAGACCGTTGTGTCCACCAGCGGAACGATTGAAAGAAATCCGCATTTTACCTAGTGGCAAATCCATATCATCATACACAACAACCAAATTCTTAAGATCTGCTTTCGATTTTACAAATGACGCCACCACCTTGCCAGAATTATTCATCATCTTATCCGGATACAAGAATTTTATTTTCATCTTGTCTCCTAGAATTTTTTCCACCATAGACACGACGATAAACCCAGTATTGTGTCTGGTATTTTTGTATTCTTCACCTGTGTTTCCCAAGCCAACTACAAGTTTCATATATTAAGATAATATCATCCAAACAACACTTAATTTGAACAAAAACATACGACACAACAGATACTCGTCTTGTGTCAATACTATTTTGTGTTAGAATAAGCTGAATGGAAAAAGAACAATCTAATAAACAATCGTTTTGGGAACTTGTGCGTTTTGCCCTTGTCGCTATAGCCATAGTCATACCAGTACGAGCATATGTCGCCCAGCCTTTTGTCGTTTCTGGATCTTCGATGGTACCCACCTTCGAGAATGGACAATATTTGATCATCGATGAGATCTCCTATAAATTCACAGAACCAAAAAGGGGCAATGTGGTGGTATTTCGTTATCCAAATGACACAAAGAAATTTTTTATAAAAAGAATCATTGGTCTTCCAAATGAAATTGTAGATATAAAAGGCGACAGTGTAGTAATAAAAAATGGAGATAATCCAGATGGTTTTGTATTACCGCAAGAATATGTGAAAAATCATTCAAACAACGATACTCATTTCGAACTCAAAGCTGACGAATATTTTGTAATGGGCGACAACAGATCCGCGAGCTCCGACTCTAGATATTGGGGAGCAGTAAAGAAAAATCTACTAGTCGGCAGAGCCTTTCTGCGATTACTGCCAGTACATAGTATAGACACATTACCTGGAGATTATCATTACGAAAAATAATAAATATAAAACTTTAACAAACACACAATTATGACTAAAACAAAAATGAACGCAAGCGCTAAAATTAAAAATTTATCCACTCCAAAAGGAATGCGCGACATAATAAATGAAGAATATTACAACTTTCAAGGGTTTTTTGAGAAAGCTCAGGAAGTAGCAGTATACTATGGCTTCAAACCTCTCGAAACTCCAATGCTCGAACACACCGAGGTCTTCACTTCAGGCATAGGCGAAGGCACAGATATAGTAGACAAAGAAATGTACACTTTGAAAACCAAAGGTGGAGACAGTCTTTCACTCAAACCAGAACACACTGCTCCACTGATGCGGGCCTACATAGAAAAAGGAATGCAGAATATACCGCAGCCGGTGTTATTCTATCAATATGGCCCAGTATTCAGACACGACAATCCTCAACGCGGACGATATAGACAATTTTACCAATTTGATGTAGATTCGCTAGGCAGTGATAAAAGCATCATAGATGCAATGCTCATAAAAGTCTGTATGAGCATATTGGAAGAAGCCGGCGCAGAAAACCTTTCTGTAGATATAAATTCGATCGGTGACAAAGAATGTCGAGGCGGATATATCAAAGAGCTCGTGAGCTATTATCGCAAACATATCAACAATCTCGCTCCTATAGATCGCGAGAGACTTAAGACCAATCCCCTTCGTATCTTGGATTCCAAAGAAGAAAAAACAAAAGAAATAAATGAAAACGCGCCGGATGCTATCAGCTTCCTTTGTTCCTCTTGCAAAAAACATTTCAAAGAAGTGTTGGAATATTTGGAAGAAATGAATATACGATACACTATAAATAAAAATCTTGTTCGTGGACTTTCCTATTACACTCGCACAGTTTTTGAAATCATTGAGCAAGGCAAAGGAGAAGACCAGATCGAAGATAGCGCGCCTCTCACTCTAGCAGGTGGTGGACGATATGATTATCTGGCTCGTCAGATAGGTAGCAAAAAAGATGTACCTGCAGTAGGGTTTTCTATCGGAGTTGATCGGATCATCGCATCTCCTTGGTACAAAAAGCTAGCTCCTCGGATCTTAAAAAAACCAAAGATATATTTTATTCAGCTCGGTTCTGAAGCAAAGCTGAAAAGCCTAAATATTATAGAAATATTGCGCAAAGCGCATATACCGATCGCACAATCCCTTTCCAAAGACAGCCTCGGTTCACAACTCGCAATAGCAGAAAAATTAAATGTGCCTTACGCATTGATCTTTGGAGTAAAAGAAGCGCTAGACGATTCTGTTATAGTCCGTGATATGTCAAACAGATCACAAGAAACTGTGAAATTGAGCAAACTCTTAGAGTATTTGAAAGAAATAAAATGATAAAGATAGTCCAAAAAGAAGATGGTATCTTGCGTCAAAAAGCAAAAGAAATACCTATCTGCGAAATCACCAGTCCCAAGATAAAAAGAATCTTGAAAGAAATGTCGAGCGCACTTAAAGGTCAAGAAGACGGCGTCGCCATAGCCGCCCTACAAATAGGATATCCACTTTCTATTTTTGTCGTTTCCGGAAAAATCTTTGATAAAGAATTTATGGCAAATAGAGAACAAAGATTCTCTGGTGAAAAAGAGGTAGATGATGTGGTAAAAGTAAACAAAAAAACTAAAGATGTTATCTTTATAAACCCAAAAATATCAAAACTCTCACGCGATAAAGATTGGCTACCTGAAGGCTGCCTTTCTGTCAGATGGCTCTACGGCAAAACATATAGATCCAAAAAAGCAATGATCACAGCTTATAATGAAAAGGGCGAAAAATTCCAACGAGGCGCTTCAGGACTCCTTGCCCAAATATTTCAACACGAGACGGACCACCTAAAGGGTATACTTTTTATAGATCACGCCAAAGATATAAAAGAAGAGTTGCCAGCAGAAAAAAACGCCTAAGGGCGTTTTTTTCTGCTAATTCTCCTTATTTTAAATTATTTCCACATACTCAAAACAAACCCAAAAATCACAAACATCACAAACTGATAACCTGCTTGTATCAAGAATCTAGCCCAAGATACTTTTGCGCTATCGTTATTCCACATTGCACCTGCTGCAATAGTAGGCATCACAAACCCTGCCCAAATCCAAAGAGCATTTTGTACTCCTGATACTTCACTCCATCCGACTACATAATAAGCAAGAACCCAAACTTGAAACAATACCAATACAAAATTTGTAAGATAAAGTTTCCACATACCCTTTTGTGCTTCTTTCATTTTTTCTTTATCATTCGGATCGCATTTCATTATCTCCATCCATTTCTTGCCAAAAAATGGACCATACCAAACAAAACCAACAATCATCGCAAATACAGCACAAACCAAAACAGCAAAATAATTTATTGTGATTTCCATAAAATAATTTTGTTTATAATTTTATAATTATTTATAATAATGCTATTATACAACAGATGCAGAATAAAAAGAAATCAAACTTCATATTTTGGGGTACACCATATGTAGCTTCTGAAACATTAGAAATTTTAAAGGAAAATGACTTTTTGCCCACTTTGATCGTCACTAATATAGACAAACCACAAGGTAGAAAGATGATACTTACTTCTTCACCAGTAAAAATATGGGCAAAAAAGAATTCTATCCCCTATCTCCAACCAGAAAGATTAGATGCTGAGTTTATGCAAAAATTAAAAGAGCTTATACCAAACCTGAATTTTTCTATTGTAGTGGCTTACGGCAAAATAATACCTGAAAAATTTTTAAACTTGCCAAAACTTGATTCTCTAAATGTGCATTACTCCTTATTGCCAAAATATCGTGGAGCTTCACCTGTTGAATCAGTGATATTAAATGGAGAGACAGAGACAGGTGTGTCTATCCAAAAAATGATTTATCAAATGGATGCTGGCGACATACTAGCTGAAGAGGCCACCAAAATAGAACCAACTGAAAAGGCTGAAGAGTTAAAAAAAAGATTGATAAATATCGGGGGTAGTTTACTTGTAAAAATCTTGCCGGATTTTTTGGAAGGAAAAATCACACCAAAAAAACAAGACGAATCAAAAGCAACATTCTGCAAAAAAATGAAAAAGGAATATGGACTGATAGATCTAAATGATGATCCCAAAAAAAATTACAACAAATTTCGCGCATACGCATACTGGCCTCGCACCTTCTTTTTTAAAGATGGCAAAAGATATATTATCACCGATGCTGTACTGGAAAATGATCAATTTATAATAAAAAAAGTCATCCCTGAAGGGAGAAAGGAAGTGGAGTACAAAAACTAATATACCTCCTGTTAATAACATCACTATTTTCAGGTAAACAACAGGTAAACAAACTGTGCGATCGCATAATTTGTTTACATTTCATTTCAATACACCTCCTGCTGATAACATTTTTCACAATAAATAATCTCTGATCTTTCGGGTGCATAGCTAGTCTCGAATTCATTTTCACATTTACCTTTATGTTCATGGTTTTCTTTTTCACACATACATTGTCTATGCCAGAGTTTTGGTGGATTTCTTTGTTTTAGTCTTTGATAATGCCTACAGTTTGGACAGAGTCTTGGTAAAGGTAAGCTGTTTGATCTATAAAAACGCAAATCATCTTCGCGAATTTTAAATGCTTCGGTGCATTGCTCTTCGCACAAACCTTTATGTGCGCACTCTATCACCTTACCTATTATTTCATCTGACACATCTTTTATATGATCTGGTAAATTTCCTGTCTTGATTTCTATGTTATAATTCTTATTCTCTTTTTCTTTCCATTGAAAACCGTACTTATCTGCATCTTTTTTTTCTAATGGATAATAATCTTGCGCTATTGTCTCGTTGTAATAAAATGGTGAAAGCTCTGGTGGAAAAAATTCACCAAATTTATATGTTCTTCCTTTTTTATCAATATATGGATTTGCGTCCATATCTTTTTTTATTTTATCTATTAGCTTTTCATATTCCTCTTTAGAATATTGTTTATTCAAAATACAAAATTGCTTGCTTCGTATTCCCACACACCCGAAAAGATCTTTAGAGCTATAACACATATAAGTATAAAAAGTATCCATACATCTATGATTTAAAACTCCAAAATAATTGCGTGCGCTATCTACGCCAAAATCGAGCCCCTCATATAAAAATTCTCCACCCGCGCCTATGCCGTATCCGTCATAACCGTCTCGCATATCTACAGTACGCATAGTATATTTCGAATCTTCCACACCACCATAGGAGATAAAAATATTCTTACTATTTTTTGAATTAAATACATTATCACCAGTCACATCTTGTGACTTTATAATCATTGCAAACCGTCTGGGTTCTTTTTTTATAAAATCTTCATATTCTTTTTTGAATTTCAAAAGATTTTTATAGCTACCCAAGTCATACTCAACTAATTTCTTTTCGTATTCTTCTTTTGAATACTGTTTGTTAAATATGCAATAATTCTTGTGGCGTAAATTAACACAACCCAAACAATGCTGTAGATTTGCGCATAAAGTCAAGAACATTGAATCCATACAATCATCACTAATATAACTGAAAAATAATTTGTAACATCTAGCGCACAGAACATCTTCGTAACAAAATTCCATATTCATTACATCACAAAGATCCATAGAATCTTTCGAGTTGACTGAACCCTGAGAATAATTCAAATTCTCATTCGTAAAAGATGCGTAAGACAAATAACAATTCTTGCAATCTGTGAGATGATTGCCGTATTCGCTATTTATCACATTTGAATTTCCGAGGTTCGCAAGAGGTACACGAGAAAAAAGTTCTCGCCATTGTTCAAAAAAGTTTCTCGATGGATCATAGTCCATACTATATTCCGTAGCATCCCACTTGTCACTCCACCAAATATCTCTGTCATATACGGTTAATTTTGTTTCAGGAGAGAACATCGAAACGACATTTTTTCTAGAAAAAGCGCATTTGTTGTGATAAAGAGACCGTTCATTTCTCCAGGTCATCCTACGCATCGCCCGACAATCTGGACACCAAGTAGGCGGTGGCACCTGCATCTTTCCATAAAAAACAAAATCTTCCGACTCTATGACGAAGTCTTTTTTACAATTCTGACATATTTTTATCTCGTTTTTATGTTCCATATTTAAATTTATACATATATGCGATAGCTGATATCTGTAGTTAGTACTTTGAAGTAAATGGGTTGCGTCTTGACAACCCTTTAAGCATTTTCTTTACACTTCGCGCACCGCGGATAAATAAAGTACTTCTGCGTTCTTTGTTTCTTCTGATATCTTCATACAAACTGTCTTTGATTTCGTCTATAGCTTGATATATATCTTCTTTATCAGACTCTGCGTAGAATTCTTTGCCGTTTATATTTATATGACAATCTGAATGAAAAACTAGCCCTGATTTATGATGTTCAGTACTTCTGCCAAGCTCAAAATACACATTGATTTCGCCCTTTTCCGTCTCCATCGAAGAAAGAAGTTTCTCTAGATTGGTAACCCTTTTTAATGCATAATCTTTTATTTGCTCTGTAAGTTCAATATTTTTTCCCTTTAAATTTATTTGCATATGTTTTATATTATTGATAATTCTTACATATAAATTATACACTTACTCATCCAAAAAGGACAATTTTAGCATTAACAGACGACCGTTTCTTAATGCTAAAAAATATTAAAAGAAAAAGAACTAGTATATCTCTTGCTTATAACAATTTTCGCAATAAATAATGGGATATTTTGGCGCATCATATACTGTATTTATTTCTAAATCACACTTGGAACACTCTCTTCTTTGCGACTGTAACTTGGGTCGTTTTTGAAATCTGCGGATATGTCTGACATCAAAGCAAGCTCTGGGCAAAGGTAAATCCATCCTACGGTAAAAAGAAAGCTCATTTGGAGTAATGCGAAATGCTCCCACTGAATGTGGATTCTCTTTGTCTTCACATTCTATGATCTCATTTAAAATCGAATCGTCTACTTCTGCTATCGTGTCTGACAAATCTACGGACTTTTTTGTAACCTGATAATTTTTCTTTTCCCTTTCTTTCCATTTGTAACCCTTATCTAACGCCTCTTTTTTAGCTAGGGGAAAATATTCATAAGCACCTGTCTCATTATAAGCAAAATCAGAAAATGAATTTGGAAAATGTTCACCAAAAAGATATTTTTTATCTCCATCATAATAAGGCACTTCTTTCATCTGTTGTATTATTTGATTTTTCAATTTTTCATATTCTTCTTTTGAATATCTTTTATTTAAAATCGAATACTCTCCTTTTTTCAAACCTACACAACCAAGACAATGTTGTGAACCCACACAAGTATTACAATAATACAAATCGTTTGCGCCACTCCAACATTGTGTAGAAAAAAATATTCTAGATATATCTAAACCACAATTCTCGGACTCGTACACTAGCTCTGCTTTATTGCCCCATTCAAAATAATCCATACAATCTTGTGCTTTGAAGACCATCAATAGATACTTGCCATCTTTAACTTCTTCGCAATTAAAAGATTGGTGCACATTCATACAATTCGTCAGCCAATTACCTGAAACATTTGTGGATTTGATAGCATTTACTCCCTTCTGAGGAAATCTTTTTCTAAATTCTTCAAATTTTATTTTCATCTTTTCCAGACCTGAATGAGAGTTTAATTCTAATTCTTTAATCTTTTCAAAATATTTTTCCTTTGTATATTGTTCATTCCAAATACAGTATTCTCTATTTAACAAATTCACACATCCGACACAATTACTACAATTTCTGCACGCATACAAAAAACTAGAATCCCTGGAATCATTAGTATCCACGCTAAACCGCATATTGTAAGAATTCTGACAATTTACACATTCATAGCAGAGTTCGGATTTGATAAGCCAAGAACAATCACAGGAGCTCCTTGGGGAATTTGCATTGTAAATATACATACAATCCTCAGGATAAGAAGATCTAAAAACCATAAAAGAATTCTTTGGGGCTGTAACGCGATGTGTAAAAGGACTATTCACTGCATCCATCTGTCTAACTAGCGACATTCTAGGTACTTTATTTTGTAATTCTAAAAACTGTTCGAAAAATGGCCGAGAAGGATCGAAATCCATACCATAGGAATATGGATCCCAAGCATCGCTATACCATACATCGAGATCATATACCGGAAAGACAGTATCCTTGTTATACATACTAAAAATATCTTTACCTGTCAGATCACATTTTCTCTTATACAAAAATCTTTCATTAGTCGCGAGCATCCTGCGAAGCAGTCTGCATTCTGGACAAAAAGTCGGCGGAGATACTTTTATTTTCTCGTAAAAACTAAAATCTTCCGACTCTATCACAAAGTCTTTTTTACAGTTTTGACAGATTTTTGTTTCGTTTTGCATTTATTTTTTAAGTCTTTTAATAATGAAATCTTTCATAGGTTTATGATTACCGACAGCACCGACTATACAAGCTTTCATATAATCATTTTTTATTTTTGAACCCCAATCTATCATTTGGTAACCAATACTCAAAACAAGCAAATCTAAAAACAATCGAATCGTTCTTCCATTTCCTTCCCTAAAAGGATGTATTGCATTGTATTCATTGTGAATAAGAGCGATTTTGTAAGCAATGTTACTTTTTGTATCTTTTTCTTTTGGCAAATTTTCTTTTAAAACCTTATCTAAATATTTAATAGATGCCTCTAAATGCTTAGCTGATGCAAACATCATCGCTTCTTTTGATATATCGATTTCCCTTTTCTCACCAGCCCAATCATACAACATTCCCAAAAAATATTTATGTATAGAAAATAAAAATTCAACATCAAAGATTATTTTTCCCAGATCTTTATGTGAAAGAAAGAATTCGTATGTATCTGTCAATAATATAGTCTCGGCATCCTCTAATTCTTTTTGGCTGGCAATGCCAAGTTTATTTTTTAAAACTCCTTTTTTTATATCAGCTCTTTTATCAGTAACATTATATCGAGAATGCTCTGCCATATTTTTGTAATCTCTTAATAATAAGATTATTTTTCAAAGCACGAGTAAAACCTATCCCTTCTATTTTTGAAGACGACGAAACAGCGTTTTGGACTTGTTTTTTGTTAATAAATTTAAATAGTGTTTTATTTTTCATATTTATATCATATCATTAAATTGACTTCTTGACAATACTTACACTAACAAGCTAATACACCTCTTGCTGATAACATTTTTCGCAGTAAATAATCTCTGGTCTTTCGGGCGCATAACTCGTCTCAAATTCAATTTCGCATTTACTTTTATGTTCGTGACTTTCTTTTTCACACATACACTGTCTGTGCCAGAGTTTTAATGGATTTCTTTTCCTCATCCTCTCATAATGCCGGCAATTTGGACAAAGTCTAGGCAAAGGTAAATTGTTGTTTTTATAAAACTGAAATTCATCAGGCAGAATTTTGAATGCTTCTGTGCATTGATCTTTACATTTGCCGCTATGTCCACAAGCTATTACTTTGCCTATAATATCTTTATCTGTATTTTTGATACTATCTGGTATATCTTTAGTCTCTATTTCTATCTTGTAATTTCGTACCTCGTCTTCTTTCCACACAAAACCCTTTTCTAGTGCCTCTTCTTTAGAAAATGGAAAATATTCCTGAGCGATAGATTCATTGTAGGCAAAAGGTGAAAATTCAGCAGGAAAAAATTCTCCATATTTATATACTCTATCTTTTTGGTCTATAAAAGGCATCATATCCATATGCTCGATAATTTTGGGAACTAATGCTTCGTATTCTTCTTTGGAATATTCTTTATTTAAAATACAATACTGTTTTTTCTGTAAACCTTCACAGCCAAAAATATTCGTACAATCTTTACAATCTTCGCTATATCGTGCATTTTGATTAAAAAGATTTCTGATACCAAAAGCAGTGTTTGAGCCTCCAAAACCACTTGTCATTTCATAAATTAATTCACCATTTGAAGCCACAAACATCGTATCATAAACATCGGTTTTATTACCCCTGACAAAAAATAAATATTTCGAGTCTTCGGTATTGCGCGAGCTAAAAGAATACTTTGTATTATTTGTTTCAAGTAAATCATTTCCACTTGAATTCGTCGATTTATATATTCGTGCATAACGAAAAGGCACTTGCAAAGATAACTTGTATAGATTTTCTAAAAATTCCAAGTGTGCTTTAAAACTACCTAGATTAGCATTTGCCAGAAAACTCTTATATTCTTCTTTAGAATATGGTTTATTCCAAATGTGGTATTGTTTATTTACCAAACCAACACACCCAAAACAGTTTAAACAATTTCTACAATCTACAAGACAATAACTATCCGCGCAATCTGAAGAATTACGACTAAAATAAAGTTTGTTGGATCTCTGACATTCGAGCAATTCATAACTAAACTCTACTTTCTCAGAAAAATCTATATCAAAAGAATCACGCGAATCGATAATCTGATTCGCAAAATACACTCGCTCATCATTTACGCCACCGAAAAGCAAGTAGCAACTCTTTATATCCAAACCATAGTTGCAGTACTCACTGGAAATAAAATTCGTCTGATATAAATTTGTTCTGGGTACTCGTTCACGCAATGCGCGCCACTGTTCGAAAAATGGTTTCGAGAAATCATAATCCTGTCCATAAGTTATGGGATCCCATTTGTCTCCTAGCCAACAATCGTGACAATATACAACCAAAGATTTGTCGCTACTATGATTAGACAGTATAGATTTTTTACATAGTTCACACTCGCGTCTGTAAAGCACCCGATTATTTCTGAAAATAAGCTTTCTCTGCAATCTGCAATCTGGACAAAATGTCGGTGGAGGGACTTTTATTTTCGCATAGAAATTGAAGTCTTCGGGTAGAATTTCGAAGGTTTTTTGGCAACTTGTCCCGCCGAGGCGGTGATTCTGACAGATCTTTTCTTCCTTATTCATTTAGATTCATTATGACAAAGGAAACCTAAAACGACAAGTTTTATTTAAGCAAGAATCTGAGCGTAGAAACTAGACGAATTTTTTTGTATTCTGGAGAGCCGGGATCTTTGTCGGTGATATCAAATATGCCTTGATTGCCTCTAGACAACCGACCCAAAGAAACGCCAGACTCACTAGCAATATTTGCGGCCGTTTCTTTTGCATTTTTTATTGATTCAGCGAGCATTTCTGGTTTGATGCTGTTTATGTCAGAAAATTTGAATTCTACAAAATTCTGATTCATAGCAATACCTTTTCGAAGCAACGATAATGTTTCCTTTGAAGCTGTTTTCACAAGATCAACTTTGTTTGTATAAAGAGATAACTGAGTGGTTGAATTGTATCTAAACAGAGCATCTTTATATGTGTCTTGATAAATATTTACCGGAGCGACATTGATCTCGCTCTCTTCAAAACCTTTTTCTTTTAGAAAAGATTTTATAGAAGCCACATTCTTTTCGATGTCAGCATACAGCATATCTACATTGTTGGATTTGACTTCAAAATTCATAGACCAGATAGCCGTGTCGGCTTTGACTATTTTTTCAGATAAACCTTTCACTTCGACAAATGACCCTTGTCCAGAAAACCTGCCTGCCGCAAAGAAGAACAACACAGCAAACAAAAATACTGACAAACCTATGACCCACACACCATGTCCCTTGCAATAATCTTTTATTTTTTCCATATATTTTGTAAAAAATTAATTATTAATCTGCTTATTTACCTTTCTGTTTTACTTATCTTCTCTATGTCTCTTTTTATCTCTGCCAGATCTTTAGATATTCCTGAAACCTCTTTTTTTATTTCACTGATAATTCCTGTTTCAATCTTTACTTCTTCTTCTGTCTTTTCTGTGAGTTTTTTTTCTCGTTTGAGACCTGAAACTATCATCTCATTACCTATAAATCCAAAGACGAATAGTCCGGTCGAAAGTAATAAAAGACCACCAATCAACATAGATAATGGCCCATCCCACCAAGGCATCGATTCTAGATTCATAGAAGTATTTTGGCTATAAGAAAGTACAACCTCCATTAAAAAATCGGTCGTATGCCATACTCCACGCCAAAATATCACTAGCCCTATCCCGCCTAAAAACGCATAAAGCACAGGGTAATGACTGAGCCTTGCTCTGATCTCATCTTCGAGTTTATCGAAAAATCTATATATTAACTTCATAATTTAACCTAAAAACTATCTGCTCTTTTTCTTTAAAGCCTTCTTTGCGAGCATACTCTTTTTTATCGCCAATCGTTTCTTGGTCTTGTGTGAACGCCTGGACTTTTTCTTTGGACTAAGTGTTGTGCCTCTTTTTGCCATAAAATTATTTTTTATAATTATTATTTATAAAGTTATATAGATTATAGCATATCTACTTAATAAAATCTAAAAATCATCTCTGGGTGGTTGAAAAGTAGTCATACAAGCTTCATTGGAATAACCCGAATACATTACACCATTAAACACACGGACTCTATAACAATATGTTGTACCAGGCAAAAGAGAGCCGTTTACCCAAGAACGGGAACCAATACCAAGATATTCAGGTAAAACCATAATCTGAGACCACGTTCCAGATATTCCTGTCTTTCTTTCAACTCGAAATTCAGTTTCATTATATGAATTATCATTAAAAGACACCTGTAAAGAATTTGAGGTCTTTTTTGCCACACTCAAATTGTTTGGCGTAAAAAATGGTACAGCAGACATCGCATTCAATGCATTAATTCTTTTACCTGTCACTGTTTTCCCAGAAAGGGCTGGCAAATTGTCACCCGTAGTAAGGACAAGATTTTTTATATCGGATTGCGAAAGATTTGGTATATAACCCCAAAGTAGGGCCGACAAACCAGACACATATGGAGTTGCCATTGATGTACCATCCATAAAATTATATTCAGTATTATCTAAAGTCGTGCTAAATATATTAGTACCTGGCGCACCCACATCTACAGACACGGGACCATAATCAGCAAAAGAAGCTATGTTGTCTTTTTGATCTGTAGCGGTTACGCAAATAATATTTTCCAAAGCAAGATCACACGGATATGAATGAAGATTTTGCCCATCATGATCATCACCTGCCGAATCTCCATCTCCTCTACCATTACCCGCGGCAGCAATAAAGATACCCGGAAAAGCAGTTATCGCGTCCCGCAAAGTACGATCACCAAAATCATAATCACCATCACATAGTAAATGCCTTCCACCCTGAGAAGGCGGAGCGTAACAACCCCAACTCGCATTTATGACTTTAGCTCCGTTATGTTTTGCAAAATTTATACTTTTTACATTATCAACTGTTGTATATGAAGTCCGGAGAGCCATAATCTTTGCATTTGGAGCCACACCGGCGACACCTATCAAGTTATTTTTTGTAGCCGCTATAATCCCAGCAATATGTGTACCGTGAGAACTCAATACAGGCAGAGGCGTTTCATCATTGTCATCATAATCAAATCCGTGCATACATCCGCCAAGAGTATTACCATTTTCATCTTTGCAATCTCTACCATTCCACATACTTTCCTCTAAATCAGGATGAAAATATAAAACACCATCATCTATCACTGCTACTACTACGGAATCATTTACGCCTTCGTTTATACTCCAGGCTCCTGACATATCTATATCAGCATCTACTAAACCAGTAATATCGCCATAACTTCCCTGAATTCTTTGCCCAAAATTATCCAACCCCCACAAAAGATCTTTGTGTGGATCATTTGTACCTAGATCAAAAGGTGTATATTTAAAATTTGGCTGAGCATACTCTATATTTGGATCTTTTTCTAGGGCGATAATCTTTTTTTCGACTGACATACTGTCTTTTATTTTGAAAAGAAGAATATCTTTTGCCACTTTTTCTTTTTGTATTAAAGAATACTTTTTAGCAAAATCAGCCTGAGAAACACCATTGGAAAACTTGCTTGTGGTCTGATTGAAGTCTTTGTATTGTACAATCACTTCTCCTTTTACAAAATTCCTGTCTTGCGCCAAACTTTGAGCTTGAGTATTAGAAGAATAAAAAATTGCGCTCAAAGCGCAAAGAAAAACAAACGATCTTGCAAACAAAACACCACACCAACGATTTTTATTTTTCATATATTTTTCATCATAAAAATTAAGATTCCTAGTAATGTCATTATTAAATCATAGACACCACTACTTAGTCAAGTATCTTTAGCTTTCTATATGTCTCAAAAAAGTTTTGCAGTAACCACGAAGATGATTGATTTTTACCCAAAGGGGTAATGCCAAAAACCATCTTACAACCTATTTCTTTGCAAGTTTTGACCTCGGGAATATTCTTTCTTGTTCTGTCTCCAGCATTAGCAAAAATATTTGGCCTTAAATCCTCGAGTTCACGACTCACAGATCTGTCTTTTGAATCCTTTTTGTGTTTTGAGATTATCACTTTATCTACTGCGCGAAATGCGCCGATTATTTTGGCTCGTTCTTTTTCAGACATAAAGACATAGCCTTTCTTGGTTTTCAGCCAATTGTCATTGTTTAATATCACCACTAGCTCATCTCCTAACTTTTTTGCACTTTCAAAAAGCGCTAAATGTCCTATATGCACAGGGTCAAAACCGCCTGATACAGCGACGACAACTTTTTTCTGCTTTTTGTATTCCATTATTGAGATTGTAGCATATAATTTATTTCTATATGTGTTTTTTTTATTTTGGTATAATATGTTGATGACAAAAAAGGTAATATCTGTTGGTAGCATACATGAGATGCCTGTAGATTTACAAAAAGCCATTATTTCTACACCCCTCGCAATGTCTGTATGGGAAAACATTACTCCGCTTGCCCGCAATGAATGGATATGTTGGGTGATATCTGGCAAAAAAGAAGAAACCAGAAAAATCCGCATCGAAAAAACCATTTCAAAACTCAAAAGCGGAATGCGTCGGCCGTGTTGTTGGGCAGGATGTACGCATCGTTAGGATATGATACAATGCAAAAATGTTACGCGCGTCTTCTTTTACATTTGGTAAATACAAAATTGATGCAAATCGTTCAATCGTAAATTTTACATATAAAGTAGAGTTTAGATACGGAATAACGAAAACTTTTATTGATAAACTCATATTTAAAAATATAGCGCCAGAACTTTGGGAAAAAATACCAAAACCCGTATTAGAATCGACATTACAAACACTTCTCCTGATGATCGGCATAAATTATTGGTGTGTCTTTCCTACAAGCAATATCAAAATAGAGGGGTTCAAACTCACTCGTGAACAAGCGCATTTCTGGGATTCGCTATATTTAAATGGACTCGGAGAATTCTTTTATCTGATGCGAATGGATTTTCACGATCTGATAGTATTTCCATATGATGAGTCTTTTACAGCGCCATCATCTACACATTTTGTCCGCCCCATTCGAGCCCTGCTCTTAAATGGAGCAGGAAAAGATTCTATTCTCTCTGCTGAAATGTTGAAGGCATCGAGTATGTCGTTTGATCTATTTGCTTTTGCTCCGACACCGGCACATCAACGAATCGCAAAATTAATAGGCGCAAAAAATATTACTGTTACTCGTCGTCGTGATCCGTGGCTTGAAAGAATTATGTCGTGGTTTGGAATATCTAGTTCATACCCATCAGTCTCTACTTTCACATTCATTGCCACATTACTCGCAGAACTTCTAGGTTATGATAGAATTATTTTTTCCAACGAAAAGAGTGCTGATTTCGGCAATCTTACTTATCTAGGACTTCCAGTAAATCATCAATGGTGCAAATCATCCGAAGCAGAAAAGATGATCAACGATTACATACAGCGTTATATAACGCCAGATATTTCTACATATTCACTCTTACGAAAATACAGTGAGCTCGAAATAGTACGACAGTTTGTTTGTTATCCAAAATACCTGTATTCTGTTACGAGTTGCAATACTTATTTTTGGCTCACGCGTTTAGAACAGCGCTTGCGACAAAAATCTTATTGGTGTAAAAGATGTCCGAAATGTGTTTTTATGTTTGCAACCTTCTCGGCATTTTTACCAAAAGAAAAAGTGATCAGTATTTTTGGTGCTGATCTATATAAAAAGAAACGCCTTCTACCGCTCGTGAGACGCATCCTAGGAATCGAAGGATTCAAACCTCTTGATTGCGTCGGCGAACCAGAAGAAATGATCCTTGCTATGCATTACGCATCAAAAAACAAAGAATACGAGAATGAACCAGCGATGCAACTCTTTGAAAAACATTTCCCACCAGATTATGATTTTAACAAGATTGCACAAAGATGAATGATAACACAGTACTTAAAACAATTGCGAGTGTGAGCCAATATCAACTAACAATAAAACTAAATCCTTCTTCTCTATTTTGTAAATCAAAAGCAAATCACCCTTGATATGACATTCTCTATATTTTGAAAGTTCTCCACTTAAGCTATGGTCTTTATAATTCGGTGGCAATCTTTGTCCCGAGGCAAGTAAATCTATAGTCTGTTCAATTTTATTTTTAATAGAAACTTTAATTCCACTGTGTTTCAAGCGTCGGGCTGATACCTCAAAATCCTTAGAGCGTCGAATGGTATACATAAAAAAATTATTACAACAAATCAGCCAAAACATCCTTGCCAGTCTTGTAAATTTTCCCGTTCTTTAAAGCATAGGAAACTTGCTTATCCCAACGATCTTTAAGAGAGGTTTTATTATTGGTAGGGATAAACGGCAAACCATTTTCTTTAATAACTTGACTGAGAAACATCTTGACAGCAGTTGACATATCTAGTCCAAGCGAAGATAATGTTTTGTTTGCCCTTACCTTTACATTTTCTTCAATCCTTATATTTAATGTAGTCATATTTATAGTATATACATCGTGCGTACATTGTCAACACAGTTATCCACAGATTAGAACTTCAAAACTAAAAATCACCATTAAAATATTTGCCAGCTATGCTAAGCGCAAATGAGGGCAAGATCACGCAAACTGTTATGAAAAGCAATTTTTGAAGTATCAAAAAACCCACTGTTGTATCGTCTTCTAATCCACCCAATAAAATCATCAAAATCCCAATGATGCCAAAGGCAACTGAAGCACATATGAAAACTCGTGTAGCTATTTTTTGCATAACTACAAGTATAACACAAGATTTAAAATAGCTGATATATAAAAATCCTTATAGTATAGATTAGGCTTCTACTATCGGCTTAAATCCGCCAGAGGAGAAACGCTTCATATCAAATGGCATAGTAGAGGGGTCAAAATTATTCATACTTGGATCACTCATTACTTTTTTATTCACTTGGTCTCTGTGCGCGCGAGATTTATATACAATCCAAGAGAACACAACAGTCTCATCTGCCTTAAGTCCTGCAAGGTTAATAAAACCTTTTTGTGGCATACCTTTTTTAACTTTTAAATCATCTCCTATGCATTCAAAATATTCCAAGGCGCCATTCTTTTTCCACATTTTAGCTCCCCATTCTGCCATCTTTTTGTAGGCGGCGATATCTTTCTTTTTTATTGGTATTACAAAACCATCAACATATTTTTCATTCTTTGTTTTCATATTATTTTTTTTAAGAAACTAATAATCAAGCACTTGCTAATTTTAGCATAAAACAAGATAAGAATATCGAGATCAACCATCATTCTTTTCCTTCTTGTCTGGACTGCGAGTGAAAAGAGTACCTGGAAATTAAAGATTCCTGACACCTTTTACCCCACCTTTTACCCCTTTCGCTCCCTTGCCTGCAGGAAGGCTACACGAAAGCAAACTGCTTTGCTTTCGCCCCGGAGCAATTAAAAAACACCCATATCGGGTGTTTTTTAATTGCTCCGAACCTGGGAGGATGTTCGGAAAGCGATAATAGAAGAAAACCAGCCAAGAAACACTACTTAGATAGTATGTCTGTAAATATACTTGTCAGGTCATCCTTAAACTTAGCTTCTATTGTAGCGAACTTGTTTTGACTACAGTACTCAACGACACTTTGAAGACCCTTATTATGAATAGCTAGATAATCCTCTAAATCACCACATTTTAAAACATAAATATCTTGAGACCTTAAATCAGTAATTGCACTTTCCACATTTACCTTAAAAGTAGAGCTTTTCTCTAATTCTTCTGTTATCACATTGAATTTAAGTTTCCTTTGTCTTTCTCGGAAAGCACCTTTTTTGAGTGCTAATAAATCATCTTCCGTAATATCAGCCAGCGTCTTACTAAGCAAACCATCAAAAACGAGGTTAGATGCTTCTTGAGCTTGTTGAAGTGTCTGAGGGGCTACAATTTGTGCTTGGACTACATTCTCAGGTGTAATACCTTGAGATGCGATACTTAGACGAGTTTCTGTTATCCCAAGCTGACTGTATTCAGGCTTGTTATCCAGAAAATCAAAATCTGTAACTAGGTAATGTTTAATTTTAAATTTATCTAAAAACTCAAACCACTTTTTATATGCACCCTTACCTCCGATAGCTAGAAATTCTATCTCTTGATTGTTTTGAAGGTGATTACTTAGTAAGTAAGTGAAAAAATAACTATCTGTGTCACCCTCAACAATAACGACTTTATTAGTAAAAAATATCTTAGAAGAGTTTGTGTAGCTTAAAAATCTAATAAGGTCTTCTTCAGAAGAAGTAATACCCTCTGGCTTTATAATTTTTGTTTCGCCATTTTCTATATAAAATCTATAAGTGTTTTTTATAGTCTTTTCATCAATGAATACTGGTGAATGTGTTACTAAAATAGATTGAAGATTATATTTTTCTGAAAAATCTTTTAGTAGTTCAAAGTATTTTTTCTGAAGTCTTGGGTGTAGATGAATTTCAGGTTCATCAATCATTAATAAGCCATTTTGTAATTCAGAAGTAATAACTAGAAAAATAAGAGTAAATATGCTTTTTTGACCACTACTCAATTCATCAAAATCTATTACTTCGTCATTACTGCATTTGAATAACTCAATATGAAGAGTGTCTACATTTATTGATGGAATACCTTTATGTCTAATAGAAAGATCCAAGTATTCTTTCAAGAGAGTATTGAGTCTAAAAAACAACGAGGCTTCTTCTGTGAACTGTGCATTAATTGCTTGTTCTAGTGTTAGAGAGCTTCTACTGTCTTTTCTTATTTGATTACCAATTCTCGCATTTGTTAGACCAAACACATAGCTAGTGTCAGTATTAGTTTTTATGTTTTGATTTTTCTTTTGGACCGTTAAATTACTAATACTATTATCTAAGCCTGGTGAAAATTCTACATTTGTAGGAAACGAACTAAAGAGCCGATGTGAACTTAGGAATTCAAAAGAAGCTACCACATTATCCCAATTAATCTTATCTCTATTTATACCGGTTTCTATAACTTTTCTAATTAGGTCAAAATTTCTCAAATAGTAATCAACCACTTGCTGGACCTTATTGTTTGCTTCAGGTAAAAGAACAAATGCAACCTTAGTATTTTTATTTGAGTTATTTACATTAAATTTAAAACTTATCTCACTAATAGCATCAATGTCTATCTCATTAATAGGTATTGATGAAAAGTCTAAGAGACCTGGTGTGTATTTTGCAATAACAGTATTTAACTGTACTAGATTATCTCTTATGAATTTAAGGTTATTCTTGTCCGACTCTCCAAATAAAAAACTTACATACAACTGTGAATTCCCTGTAGTTGATTTATTATGCTTACTCAACCTTAGATTATTCCCAACATCATTTCTTTTTGTAAGATATGTCGGATGATTAGTTTTATCAGTGTCAAAAGCATACTCATAATTATATGGTTCAATAAAATAAGCTTGGAATAAAGTGAAGATAATCTCAACAAAGTTACTTTTACCTGAGCCATTTGCTCCGACTATAACATTTAATTTATCACCAAAAGTAATATCCGGACTTTCGGAGTCAAAATTAGCTTTCAGTGGAAAGCTAAGAATATTAGAGATTTTTATGTCTTTTATCTTCATTACCGCATCATTTTAACATTTTTCACGACTTTTTGATATAATGTAAAGAGCTACTGCAATAGCAAAATTATTAAGTAATTAATTATTTAGCTATGGCAAAAACTCACAAGGAATACAAAATGACTCCGGAGCGAGTCCAAATCATCTTAGAAGCTCTTGGTAATAGTATGACACAAAGAGGGATATTGGGGTCAGGATATTGGGATATTGGATATTGAGATATTGGGGTCAGATATTGAGATATTGGGGTCAGCCACCATTCTTTTTCTTCTTGGGAAAAAAGGTGTCAGGAACCTTTAATTTCCAAAAGCTTATAATTTCCTAACTGGCTCCGTGGATATTGGGGTCAGCCACCATTCTTTTTCTTCTTGGGAAAAAAGGTGTCAGGAACCTTTAATTTCCAAAAGCTTATAATTTCCTAACTGGCTCCGGGGGTAGGGATCGAACCTACGACCAATCGCTTAACAGGCGACCGCTCTACCGCTGAGCTACCCCGGAATATTTTATTTTTAATTTTTCTTTACCAATTCCTGATTTCCAATATTTTTCTCTTACTCTGGCATAGACTCTATCTGTTCCGCAACTTTCAGAAAACATCCAAATCCAGGGCCTAAATCCCTTCGTAGAAAAAACCTGACCATCATTGTGTTCTTTGATTCTTTTTTCCGGGTGTTTACTCATACCCACATATATTCTATTATCTTTCACACTTTTGATTGCGTATATAAAATAATTTATCATGTTGATTTTAACAGGCGACCACTCCCTACCTGCCGGCAGGCAGGTACCGCTCTGCTACCCCGGAATATTTTTGCATTTCGAGGTAGCTCGCGGAAACCGCTGGTCACAAGTATTTTTTTGCTAAAAAATCTCGCGACCCCGACTCGGCGCCCTTGCGCCTCCGTCTTTGAAATACTGTCGTATTTCAACTACCCCGGAATATCTATATCTTATTAAAGAACTTCCTTATATTAACAGAAATTTTAGAAAAAACAAAATGTTCTGTATCTTTAAATAATCAGTATGATATACTGTCAGTATAGTATTCGTAGTACTTAAATTATTAGGATTAAAACAAAAAAAATGAAAAAGAAAATATTATTTAGTGCTTTTATTGTTTTGCTTTTGGGAATATCTACCTATGCTTATAATGCAAGTGCAAACCATTCTTGGGGTGTTTATCATTGGGCCCGCACGGCAAACCCTCTGTCTCTAAAACTCGGAGATGCTTTGACGACGAGTTGGGATAATTATCTCTCCACAACTTCATCTGATTGGAGTTTGTCGAATGTGCTCGACACAAACATCATCCCAAGCAATGTAAATGCCAAAACTTGCAAACCAACACCAGGACAAGCAAATATATGCAATTCGAAATACGGCAGAAATGGCTGGCTCGGAATCGCATCGATCTGGGCAAATGGCGCGCACATCACTCAAGGCACAGTGAAAATGAATGACACCTATTTTAATACGCCACAATACAATACCTCTGCATGGAAAAACCTTGTGATGTGTCAAGAAGTCGGACATATATTTGGGCTTGATCATCAAGATGAAAATTTTAATAACGCGCCACTAGGAACTTGTATGGACTATTCGAATGATCCAGTCCCAAACCAACATCCAAACCAACACGATTATGATATGCTCGAGACTATATACGCTCATCTAGATAATACAAACACAGCAAATCAATCACTGCCAAATGAAAGCTTCAACAGTGCTGAAATGACAGATGAAAAAGATTGGGGTAAAGAAATCAAAAAAGCTTCAAATGGTAAAACTTCACTTTTTGAAAAAGATTTTGGCAATGGACACCGTGTATTCACTTTCGTTTATTGGGCTGAATAATTATTTCATACTATACTGATTATGGACATAATACTTTCCACCACAAATCCAAGCAAAGCGGAACAAATAAAGGCTATGTTTAAAAACCCTGCTATAAGCGTGCAAACTATCGCCGAGGCAGGCATCGAAGGAGAGGCAGTAGAAGATGGAGAAACTCTACAAGAAAATGCTTTGAAAAAAGCTCGCTTTGCCCACGAACACAATGCTGGCAAATCTTGGACTATGGCAGACGATACAGGAATATTTATCAATGCACTAAATGGTGAACCGGGAATAAAATCAGCTCGTTGGGCAGGAGAAAATAAAAAAACGGAAGAAATCACAGCTTACTGTTTAGAAAAAATGAAAAATCAAAACGACAGAAGCGCATATTTTGAAACAGTAGTCGCACTGATAAACCCTGAAGGAAAAGAATATTTTTTCACAGGTAAAGTAAACGGTCGTCTGCGAGAAAAACCAAGCGAAAAAATACAACCAAAGATGCCATACAGTCCCCTCTTTATGCCTGATGGTTCAGATAAAACTTGGTCAGAAATGACAATAGAAGAAGAAAATGCCGTATCTCATCGAGGTAAAGCTTTTCGACAGGTTGTGGAATTTTTGGAAAATATAAATAAAACTAAATGATTATGTGACGATAATATTCGTTGTTGAGCATATACTGAGCTTGTAATTTGTCTTTATTAAAGCGTCTTGGATCAATGGATTGTTGTGTGGCATGATGTCTGATAACTTCTAATTTTGCTTCTTCTGAATTGTAGATATGTATATTATGCTCATAATCTTTAGCATTCCTATCATATACACCGTGATTTGCTTTTGCGGCAATCATATCGTGAAAATTGGGACAGATATGATTCGGTGGAGGGGTGATTACCAACACTGGTATACCAAGCTCTCTACATATACGAAGCGTTATATCACTAATAGTAATATAATCTAAGTGTTTGGTGTAACCACCTGGTCCAAAAGTGATTACAATGTTTGGCATTGTTTCCATAAGAAATGCTCGTATATGTTTTTCGAGTTCATTGTTTAGAGGGTCGAGTGCCAACATACTATCAGGAAAACCAAAGATTCTAGCATCTCTCGCTCCTAGATAAGTACAGGAAGCATAAAATTCTTTCTCTCTTATACGACCCATCTCCTCATCACTCATTTTTTTGTACAAAGTCCCCTTTCCTTTCTCTCCACGAGTAGCGCAAAAAAAATAATTCTTGCCTCCTTTTTTGTAATTATACCACAGAGCTATAGCTGCTAAAAATTCATCATCGGGATGCGCTCCAACAAAAGCAATATCTAGAGAATTTTGTGAAATATTTCTTCCTTCCATTGAATTAGAAATTTTCAGCTACACTTTCATTCATCATAGCCTTGGTCTTTGGGCCTATTAATCCATCCGGTACTAGATCGTGTTCTTCTTGCCACTGCTTGATGACGGCGATAGTTTTTGGGCCGAGCTTACCATCTACTACTAGACCTAATCCCAAAACATCATTCAAAAATCTCTGAAGTTCTTTTACAGTCTCACCACGACTACCATCTCTGAGGGTCACTGTGCCGAAGTTGTAAACTCTTGGCCCATCTCCTGAATCATCCGAATCGCCTCCCATGCCTCTCTTAGCAGCGATTTCATTCATCAAAATCTTAGTCTTTGGTCCAATCAAGCCATCTGACACAAGACCATTTGCTTTTTGCCATTGCATTATCACAGCTATAGTCTTTGGACCGAGTATTCCGTCAATCTTCAGACCCAAATTTAGTTCATCATTCAAAAATCTTTGAAGCTCCTCCACTGCTTTACCACGACTACCGTTGCGCAAAGTCACAGGGCCAAAATCATAAGTTTTAGCACCTGCGACAGAAGAAGAACTGCCTGCGCAAGGTTTGCCTGTGATAGAACTAAATTTTGCGCCAGTGTCACATCCTACTGTTTCCACACTATCATGATCTTTGCTTTTAATGTCCGCACCTTCAGGACCTTCTGCGCCTCCACCACCTGTAGGATCCTTGGTAGTACCTTGTCCAGGATTTGGATCTGCCTTGGTAGTAAATTGTACTGTACCAGCATCGGAAACTTTATTTTCATCATCGATTACAAAGAATGAATAGTAATAAGTCTTAGCAAAAGTGACTGCTGTGTCTATATAGGCTGTCTGTTCGCAATCAAGACTAGCAACCCTAGCATTGACAGCTCCAGGCTCGGTCAAAAATCCAGTAGTATTCCTGTAAATATCTATGCTCTTACAAAGATCTTCATAATCTACTTTCTGCCAACCGAGTTTTACTGAACCTTCACTAGCCACGAGTAAAGTAATTTTTGGCGGTTTCAATAAACGAGCCACTGTATTGAATGTAAAATTCTCAGAATTTTTTATATTACCAGATGGGTCCCTGGACTTGACTCTAAAATTATAAGTCTTGCCGGGTTTAAGATCTTTCAAAGGCATACCATGATTTAACAAGAAAAGAGGATTGATCAGTGTCAGATTGCCATAAGAAGTAGTCAAACCATACTGTACCTGACTATCAGCTAATTCATTTGTAACCCAAGAAATAAATGCTCTAGTCCATCTCGTCTGATTTGCAAGCACATTGGTTATTGTGGGAGGAGTGGTATCTCCTGGATCTACAGGTGGTATGATTACAGGATTCACTACGACTGAGACCGTTTTTGTAACACTCTTGGTATCACTTGTAGCGGTAAGAGTATAAGTAATATTGGCAGTTGGAGAAACTTCTTTTGTGCCTGTACCTGACAGTGTGGTCACAGTGCCAACACCTTGATTTATAGATATAATATCTGCACTAGATATATCCCAAGACAATGTAGTAACCTGACCGACAGTGATAATAGAGGGCGTAGCTATGAAAGTATTTATTTTTAACAACAGACTACTTACGACACTATTAGATAATGTGGAATTATTCCCTGCTGCATCATATGCAGATACAGAATAAGAATAATCAGAAAGAGGAGCCAGTGCTGGATCGTTATCCAAAAATGACGCTACAGCAGATGTACCGATTTGTATGCTATTTCTAAAAATTTTGTAACCTGTCACACCTACACTGTCAGTGGAAGCTGTCCACGCAAGAGATACAGTGGAACCCGTGGCTGTACTGGTCAGATTCGTAGATACAGACGGAGCTGTAATATCAGGACAGACTGGAGGACAAGTAGGAGGTGGTGGTGGTGGAATATCACTGACAGAACGAGGCAATATCGCCCATTTAGGATTATCGTTTAAAACAGAGGCTGGTAAAATCTTTGTCTTCACGAAATCCCACGCAGCTGCCCCACCTGGTTCATTTGTAACCATCGATGTCGCGGCAAGAACCATAAAATCATATCCATGAACAGGATCTTGTAAAGGAAAAGATGTTAAAGCTCTTGATTCCGCATTGTAACCCGTCATCAGATCTACCCAACTGTTGAAATATTGTGAACCAGCTAATTTGACAGTAGCAAACCTCCCTAATGCCATCATATATGGATTAGAATCTGTATTAATTAATCCTTGAATATAAAACTTAGATAAATATGAAACTAGATTATCCGTGACATATCCAAGTTCTTTTGCTCTACCTAAAGCAAACATCATCATATCTTGACTAAATCCACTAACAGCTTTTTCTGTTACAGTTTCATCAATACCATAACTAGCTTGAGCCGAATTAGCTTCTCCTGCATCCCATTGATTTTGTTTTGGATTACCTAAAGGTTGATTTATAAAATTTCTAGCCCAAGTCCAATTTGCATTTTGATAAAAAGGAGTAGTAGTAATATTTTTATAACCTTCATCGATTGCGATAGCATCATTTATTAGATCATTAAAGTAACTTTTTTCTAAAGTATCATCCGGGGTCACAAAAGTGGCATTCACACGAGTACGAAGTAACCAAGCCTTACCTCGAAGCTGTCCTGTCAATCCACCCTCCGCTCCAGTCGGACCACGCCTGAAAGGATACACTCCTCCTGTACCATCACCACTGGCCACTCCATAAGCTGTCCAAAATTGTAACTCTTCTAGATACCAATAATCTCCCGTCGATGTATATATAGGGGAATGTATGTCAAAAGAGTGTGCCATATCTGGCTTCCATCCACCGATTGATTCACCTGTATTAGAACCTACTATTTTTATCTTATCTGCCACTTTGTTATTTATATGCGTCATATTGGAAAGAAAGACAGAAGGCCGATCACTAATAGATATGATTTTTCCAAAACCTGGAATGGTTTTTGCTTTATCCATTTTTTTATTTACATTTCCCTCTCTGAAATGTATCGGCCAAGCCGCAGACAAATCAGCGTTACCAAATGCTGATTCTTTCATTCTATAGTCTCCTGTATATAGCCATCTCACTGTCCAATCAGGATATGGTCCTATTTCTGCTCGCCCCCCTGTTGTAGCCATTGATTTCGTAAGTTGCCCAGAATCATATAAATCTCTGGGCATCTTAAGCCAAGCTTTGAAGTGAGTAGCATAATGCAAAGCCATAGCATTTTCAGAGACTACTTTAGATGGATCATAGTTTGGAATAAATTTTGTTTTTGCTAAATAAGTTAAATTAAAATTTGTAGCGTTAAGTGAAGGCGCTCCGCCTAGCCAAAATTCTTTTGTCCATCTAGAACCTGCGTACATTGTAAAAGATGATTTAGTATAAGGGGTAGTAGGAGAGATATTTCCGAGTTTCAACGTCAAACTGGAAAGAGCAATGTCTTCAAATTCTTCGGTATTTGCAAGCTCGCCTATGTATCGTACTCTGACTTTGTCGATCGTCGGCCAAAATGTGGCATGAAAAATAGGACGAAATGGTTTAAAAGAATCAAAACCGAGGTCGTATTCTCTAATTGTAGAATGATCTGTCAAAATAACAGTAGTCGCTACTGGACCCGAGGTCCACAATGTGTAATCGCCATTTTGCAGCATCGTCCTGGCAGAAGCAGTCTTGGTAATTCCCCCACTTGTCAAATCCATCGTGGCATTAAAATTATATTGAGAGCCGAGCATTTCAGCTGAAGTCAAAGGGGTATTATTCCCGGAAGATTGATTTTGAAAAGAAAGAGTGACAGAACTGTTTGCGCTAAAATTCGGAATCAAAAAAGAGAGTACGGCGTGTTTTACAGATCCATCAGACCAGCGTTGTTTTACATCTGCTTGAGTAAAAACTGAAACCCCATTGATCAAGACTTGCGGAAAATTTTGAATCTCTCCTTGTACAAAAGGCCTGCCTATCTGCATAGGATAATTGGTAGTAGATACACCGGCCTTTTCGGTGACAGTGACAGTATTGTCATTGGCTGGAGGCGGAGTGGTAATAATATTATTCACCGTCACACTAACTGCTGTCGAAGTGGTCTGATTGCCAGCTGCATCTCGAGCTACCGCAGTGATAGAATGAGAACCATTCGTCGCTGACGCAGTATTCCAAGAATATGAATATGGATCCGTAGTATCTTCTACGCCAACATTCGATCCATCTAATTTGAATTGTACCCCAGATACACCGACATTGTCGGACGCAGTCGCCGTGATTGTAGTAGCACCGGAAAGAGTAGCAGAAGCAGTAGGGGCAGTGATGGATACAGATGGCGCGACAATATCTGCGACGAATACTTCATTATAAAGAGTTGTAATTTCGCTAGAAGAAAGAGCGCGATTGTAAACTCTCACTTCATCTATCTTGCCTTTAAAAGAGTTTGGATTATTCACACCATTTCCTTTATCTCCGATGATAAATGGGTCATTGTTGGGAACCATAACACCTGTCTTCGCACAAGTACCTTTCAAAGTACCATTTATGTAAATGGAAATATTTGCTCCATCGTATGTAGCTGTTACTAAATTCCATTGATTATGAGTAAAACTAGTCTTTGCGCAATTTGTCAATATGTTTCCTGCATTTACACCTAAAGCAGCACTGAATGCTGTGTTACTGATATAAAGAACATAATTGTTAGTAGTATTTACTTTACCCATAATATATGGGAACTGCCTTGTGTCCGTGCCATCGGTATAAATCCAAGCTGAAAGAGTCAGAGCGCTTGTGCTTATATCAAGAGATGCTGTATCTCCCACCAGAACCTTGTCATCTACTCCATCGAAGTTTAATCCTCCTCCTAATTTTCCTGTAGTCCAAGATGGACCATTTGTCAGGGTACCAATGTTGCTATTGCCTGAAGAATCATTTGCAGTAGTACCGGAACCTTCATTAAAATTCCAATAACCGATCAAACCAGTAGGTGGAGCAGTGTTGTCTACCGTCACACTAACTGCTGTCGAAGTGGTCTGATTACCAGCAGCATCGCGAGCAGTAGCTGTAAGAGAATGTGAAGCATTGGAAGCAGCAGTTGTGTCCCAAGACAAAGTGTATGGGGCTGTAGTATCTTCTACTCCTAAATTCGTGCCGTCTAATTTGAATTGTACCCCAGATACACCGACATTGTCGGACGCAGTTGCAGTAATTGTAGTAGTGCCAGAGACAGTAGCAGAAGCTGTAGGGGCAGTGATGGATACAGTAGGTGGCGTAGTGTCTCCACCTCCACCTCCCCCACCATTACTTACTGTCACACTAAGGGCAGCCGAAGTGGCTTGATTACCTGCTGCATCGCGAGCAGTAGCTGTGAGAGAATGGGAACCGTTGGAAGCAGTAGCGGTATCCCAAGATGAGGTATAGGGAGCTTCTAGATCTTCTGCACCAAAATTCACGCCATCTACTTTTAGCTGTACGCCCACAACTCCAACATTGTCAGATGCGCTTGCAGTAAAATTGACTGTACCAGAAACAGTAGATAAATTGTCCGGAGCGCTGATAAAAACTGCTGGAGGAGAAACATCACCGCCTCCTCCGCCACCACCTCCACCGACAGGCTCATCGTAATAGACAGTGATCTTAATCATATCCACGATCAGAGAGGCAGCTACATCTGAATTTTCTTTTGCAGAAACAACTACACCGAAACCTGCATTATTTATTTCTTCTGCTGTCCACGAAGTACCCCAAAGATCAATAGAAGCGCTATCTACAGTAGAACTGGCAGTACCGTAATACCTGCTACCACCCGAGCCAGTAGAAGGCCATGCAGTGCTAGAAGTCAAAGCTTTATTGTCTCCCACCACACTGCCCGCTTTCAATAATTTTACAATATCGTCAATGACAGTACATCCCGTGCAGGTCTTCCCTTTTTCTATTTGCACTTTTATACCCGTAATAGTGGAACCAGTAGGCACAGCAAAATTAAAACCAGTAGTTTTTAAATATTCAGTTGTTTCCGATGCGAGAGTTAAGCTATTTGTGGCATTTTGATTATTCGAAGTAGCTGTATTTTCTGGAGTTAACCAAGGCAAAGTACCGCCGTTTGAATTATCGCTAACACTGGTGCCACTACTAGGACCCACGATTATAGATGCGGCTTCTGTTTTATTTATAGAAGAAACAAGAGATAAAGTCATACTCAAACTAAAAACCACAAAAACAAGCCAATGCAAGTGTTGATGATATAACTTCTCGTGCCATATCTTGTACGCTGTGTATTTTTCAGTAAGCTTAGTGTGTATTTTCTTCATAAGTTTTATGAAATATCGTTTTAATAAAATTGTCTCTAAATTACTAAATAAAAAAATAATCCAGATTATTAAAAATAAACCCGCTTGCAATACTTTACATAACAATTATATTAAAGACAGAAACAAAGAGCAAGGAAAAAGGTGAATATGATTTGTGGATTTATACAAATATTTGCATTATTGAAAAAATCAGTTAGAATATCTCTGTTAGAAGTTTATACAAATATGAGCCGTTAGAAATTGAAATTATGAAATATGGGCCGTTAGCTCATCTGGTAGAGCACCTCATTTGCAATGAGGGGGTGGCAGGTTCGAGTCCTGTACGGTCCACCAAGAGAAAAACACAATCTTAAATATGGAAATATTATACCGAAATTTCGATGATATCAAAGAGACTCTGTACACTATGCCAGATGAGTCTTTGTTGGGTTTACTTAAAAATATTTATTCCGAAGAAGATGCATACTACATCTTGAAATACATAATGGATGAAAATGCGCTAAAAGAAATATCGGCAAACCCTAATGACTTTTTTAAATCGCCATTGCTTGATGAACAAACAAAAAAGAAAATAGGCTTAAAAGCAGAAAAAATATTGGCAGCCTTGAAAAAGGATATAATAATAAAACCTCTTTCTGACATAGACCCTCAAAAAGTAAACAAATTCGTAGTATGCCTCGATGAAAACACTGATATCTTTATTTTAGCGTGGGGAAATAGTGATCAATACAGTCAACATTATTTATTAACCAATCAGTTAAGTAAAGATCATAAAACCACACCACATTTAACAACTGGAGGAAAAATAAGAATAAAAAAAGAAAATGACAACTTAATAATCAAACTTTCTGATATGAGTGAAAAAGCAGAATACGGTAAATTCAATCCCCGTCTTTTAGAAAAATATAAACAGAAAATACTCGAGGCTCTAAATATACAGTTTGAAGGAAAGCTAGATGCTAATAGTCTGCAGATCGAATAAAATAGAAAAACTATTTCAACTCATAAGCGCCGACATCGATATTGCCGATTATTTTCCTTTCTCTTTTACCTAGAGGGTGCACATATTCTTCGGTAGGTGTCAGAGAGATATCGTTTGCGCTATTTTGTGGCGCACCAGCATTTATCGCGGTAGAACTTTTATCCAATTCGTATTTGAAGCTTGCCTTATTGGCAATATTATAAGTATGGTTTAAATCTTTGAGCGAAGTGACAGGCCCTTCGAAAAGCTTGCCCACGCCGAGGAAAAGATTGTTTGTGGATTTTGCCACTGGAGTCTTTTCTTTTACTTTCAAAAACACCGCGCCTGTCTTGCCACTATTATTCACCACAGTATTATTTATGAAATAAAGTTCATTCTTCTTGCCACCAGAAGTTTTTAAACCTTCTGCGCCATAAGACACTACCACTGGATCATCATTTTCTGAATCCTGCTCTATACTATTGCCCATCATATAAGAAAGTCCGCCATTTGAAAGATCTATCGAATATGCGCTACTGCCACTCTCTTCGTCTGTCAATCTGTTGTACAAAATATGGCTTTGCAATGCTCGAGATTTTATATTACTACCCATCTTTGGGTGATGCACGAAACTATACTTTATGGTGAACTTTGGACTGCTTGAAATATAAATATTATGGGTTTTACCATCACCAGCGCCGTTGTTGCTGAATTCAGAAGATTCTATCGAAACCGCTCCTTTTGTAGTGAAAAGTCCGTTTTCATTATCGTGAAAATAACTATTCTTGATTATCAGATCATTCTGTCCTTTTATGCCAGCCCCATTTTTATCTTCAGATCTTGCTCCAGAAAATTCCAGATTTTCGATCGTCGTATTTTTACCTATGATGATCCAAATACCCTTGTTTTGAGCAAGCTTGCCATTTGTGCTTTTCATATGAGCCCTGCTACTGCCCGCGCCTCGGAGAGTCAGATCATTTGCGCGCCATATCGCTATGTCATTTTCGTACACACCGGGATCTATTAAAACAGTGTCGCCGTCTTTTACGACTTTTACCAACTCACTCGGTTTCTTGTAAGGTTTATTTGGTCCAACTTCATATACAGAAGAATTTGGCCTAGAAGCTGAAGCCTGTCTATTGAAGCCCGGCTTATAGATAAATACATTCCCGTTTACGCTATTGAAACCGACAAAAACATCTTTTTCTGGAACATATTTCCATCTGCCAAATATTCCATTTGGAGTCTGCGCGCTAGGCAGAAAAACATTTGTTTCAGCTGGTAAATATTTTTTCCAAATCAAAGTATCCAAATCTAAAGTATAGACATTTGCCCCACCTGCCCAAGCCACAAACATTTTGGAAACCGGATCATAATCAAAACCCGGCGCATTGCCTTTTATTATCTCCGTGTCACCTGTAGTTTTTAAAACAGTAAATTTATTTGCGACTACATCCCAAGAATATACAGAACCCTTGCCTATGGCCACCATTTTTTTCTTTTCCGGATGAAAAGTCGCATTTAAGTTTGAAGGAATAGAGCTAGATATCACGGATTTCCAAGAATCAGTAGTTGGAGTGTATTCCATAAGCCCTGATTTTGAAGATTGCCCTCCGTGCCAATACACTTTGCCTGTGGTCTGATCTCGCGCAGTGATAGCTCCGTTTGTAATGCCGACACCAGTGTTGTCAGAATAATTTTCCCATTCAAAATTTACAAGATTAAAACATTGTGTTTTTTTGCTATCGCTCTTGCCATCTGGAAATGCCGAAGCCATACCAAACGCGCAAAGTTCATTTCTCTCTGGAACAACTTCCAAACTGTCATAGGTATGTCTGGATCTAGGCATACCATCCGCATAAACAGTGGTATTGCCATCTATAAGCTCGGCATCGATGCTCGGCTCAGACAATCTCTTCCAAGACAATGAATCCAAACTAAAGGCATAAACTTCATTACCTCCATAATCAGGATTGCCTCCACCCCACACCACGAGCTGATTTCTGATCGAATCAAAAACACCACCACTCCAAGCCGTAACCACACCCTTTTGTCCTTGTTTGCCAGAATAACTGCAATCCGCATCTTTACAAGGGTCGAGTAAAGACATTCTCGAATTCGGCACTTGAAACCATTCACCAAGTCTGATATTTGTATTGCCAATCGTCTGCAAAAAACCTTCTTTTAGATTAAGCGCATTATAAGCAAAACCCACCACTGAAACGACACACAGAAAAGTAAATATATGAAAATGATGTTTTTTTAATACTTTTTTAGTTGTGAGCATTACTTTTTTCATTGTCATTTTAGTTTAATGATTATTATAATCTTATAATTAAATATTAACATGAAATCAAATTGACAAGAAAAAAATAGTGGATAACTTTTACTTACTTTTATATCTCTCGTATTCATCTTTTAGCCAGAATCTCCACAACAAATAAAGAAGAAATATGATAAGCAATATGAGCAATATATACCAGAAAGAAATAGTTTTGAAGCCAGAGAAAAGGGCGAGGGCTAGATTGTTTACTTCATTCGATACTTCTCCATCTGGGTCAGAGATATCTCCTTCTTCACCCAAAGCATTTTCATTGACAGTGCTAGTGCCTAGTACCAACGGAGTGACACCTGAATCACCTCGTCCCGATGTGTTCGAATTCTTTGTAAAATTTGCGATATCAGAATCAAAAGCTAAAGTATTTTCGTTTTGTTTAAATACAGGCATAGTAAATTTTCTCTCGGCGCTGATCGTAGGTGGAGAAGCTCTGGAAACTACACGGTACACATAAATCTGCCCTGGTACTAGACCCGTCAACACGACAGTATGATTTAAAACTTTTGTGGTGTCTTCTATAGTGCTAAAAGGATATCCAAAATTTGGAGCATTCAGATCTAAAGTATATGTGGAAGTGTCTGGACCATACACCACCTGACTGGTAGCAAGCTTGTTTGTATTCCAAGTGATGGTAATCTGATTTAATTCTTCTTGCGCATTTTGTTCTTGTTCGCTTGAAATAGTAAGAGGAATAAAATTTGTTCCGCCACCACCTCCACCACCTCCTGTAATAATATCTCCACCATCATCTCCACCGATTACGGTATCTCCACAGTGAGTGTTTCCGCCTTCAAAGCCGACACAGACATCAAAACCCAGAGATTTATTTTGAAAAGCATTATCAGAACCAGTAAAAGAAATAGTGTAATCAAAAGATTTTGTCTCTCCATTACCGATACTTCCTAATGACACTTCACCTGCGGTAGAAAAAAATGTAGCAAGTGAGTTATCAAACAATGCACTACTACCTTCTTTTATAAGAAGATGCAACGAACTCCCAAAATTATTATTGTCAGAAATATTTATAGCCTCAGTCAAAATTGTCTGCGTACTACCTGTGTTGTTCGTGACTGTTACCTCACCGACTGCGCCATCACCCGGCATAAAACTAGTTTCATTAAAAAGAGTGGGCGGATCAAATATCACTTCAAGAGGCGCGGCTAAAGCTTTGGAAGCAAAAATACTAAAAAGTATCAAAAATAAAGTGGGTAAAATTAAAATTTTTGTAAAATTTTTCATATATTTTCTTGTGATTCTTCTGCAATTATTTCAGGCGCGACATTTTCTCCCTCTCCCACCAGGGCGGGTAAACCTTCGGGGAGGGTTGGGGAGAGGTGTATTTCTTCTTCTTGTACCGGTTCATTTACTTCTTCCGTTTCTTCTACCACTTCTCCCTCTCCCACCAGGGCGGGTAAACCTTCGGGGAGGGTTGGGGAGGGGTGTATTTCTTCTTCAATTTTTACTTCTTCCACTTCTTCCAAGAGGGTAACACCCATTATTCTAGCAAGCTCTAGGACTTGAGCAATCATCTCGTCTGTAAAGCCTGAAGACTTCAAATCTTCCAGACTCACTCTATTTGCGCTACCGGGTGTAGGTTCTGGATCAACCCAAAAACCTATACCATCAGGAAAACGCACCACAGCTTTGCCTAGAGAAATAGAAGGATAAGTATGGAAATCGAGTAGAACCACGCTGTTGTCGTAAAGTTTTACAGTATCACCGTCGTTATTCAGATGAGAAGCTTCTCCTCCGAATTCAAGCACTAAAAATCCACCCGGTGGAATTATAGAAGAAGCTCCAGCATAAGGCATAACTTCACCCGAAACCGCGTCTGATGCAACTACTGGATAAAATGTTTCCGTCGTTCCCGCTATTTCAGAAATACTCCACCCTAAAACATCCACGGGTGTATTGCCATTGTTGTAGAGTTCTATGTACTCGCGATCTTTTGGAGCTGCGCCACCGTTTGGACGCGCAAAAATTTCATTTAAGACAACCATTCTGGCAGTGAATGAAAAATGTGTGGTTTCTGTATCTGTAAAACCGCCATCTTCAAAAGACGAAACTTCAGATCTCCAAGCCGAAAACACAGCATCTATATCGCAATGCTCTCCGTGACCCACCGATGCGTCCACAGGCATATCAAAATCAAATTCCCAAGAACCAAAATCTTCTGAAGAAGGAGCAGACAGTTCAGAAAGAACTCCGGAATATTTTGTAACGCCATTTTGTTTTGCTATTACATTTAATTCATCGCAAAGACCATCGGAGTCATTTATCACAGAATTTGAAAGCTTGTATTGCATTTCCATACTACCATCCACAGGTATGGCTATAGAAGCAAACACTTTTTCTCCCAATGCTTCTGGACCTATTTGCGATTCAAAAGAAGTATTAAAAAGCTCAAAATCCAGCATTCCGGCAGAGAAGGAATTATCAGTGGAGTTTTCTGTATCAAGAAAAGCGGCTTGCGTCTCTTTTACATTCAACAATAATCCAAAAGATAAACCAAACAAGATACTAGCCACCACCAAAAACATTTGATGCTTCAATAATCTGCGCGTATTTTTTTGTTTAAAAATTTCAAACATTTTATATTTGCTTATTTTCAATCTGATTATTTTCTTCTTCTTTTTTCTTTCGCATTTTTTTGATCTCAATAAATATTTTAGTTCCCTCATCGTACAACACTATCAGAGCCGGTATTATTATAAGTACCACAAAGCCCACGGGTTTGCGCGCCACATCTATGATATAGCCCAGTAACGGCACATCGAAAAACACTCGTCCTATAATCTCGTTCTGCTTTATTTCTCTGGTATCTTTATCTTCATTTGCATCGCCCTTTGTGGTAAATAAAATCACTCCACTTTCTACTCTGCTTGATATGATGCGGTGCGTAGTGGGAATTTCCTTTTTTGTATCTTTGCCAAAAGTTATGATATCACCATCTTTGTAGGCTTTCGCAGGCTTTATCACTACTATTGCCCCTGTATGTATAGCTGGCTCCATTGAGCCGGATTTCACTATTTTTATCTGATAATTCCCTTTGATAGGAAACATCGCGAACAGTAAAAACAAGATGATGACAAGCACCAAACCATAAAAAACTCTATAAAAAATTTTAAAAGCTTTTTCCATTTTAGAATTTATTTCAAGACTTTTCTCAAAGTCTTATTCCTTGGCGCTTATAAAAACGCCAAGTTAAAAACTTCGAACTATGTCGGTTCGGAGAGAACCACATCTCTGCACTTGAAGTTTGTATTGTTCCTGACTTGCTCTGCGTAGAGCACGACATCCGCGCTCAATGAATCAGTCTGGGCATCATCTCCAATATGCGAACCATCACAAGATATTTGCCCTGTGTTGTGATTTACAGTTTGATTGCCTGCGCACCACGACACACCGATATTTCGTGTTGCCGCAGGACCAGTAGGTGGCAATGGGTCCGTATCAGATGCTGAATCTGCTACATCAAGATCATAAAATACATCAAAGAATGAAAGCAAATCAAAATCCGGATCACCTCCTAGTTTTAACACTTTTTCTTCTTCATCTGGATCATATTGACCATTGGAATTATCGTCTTGCCAGCCAAATACACTGATATATTTTGATAGTTCACCTGCCTCGGGCGTCACATCCCCTGCTACTTCTTCTACTTCATTCAGATCATTTTCATTGTCTTCTTTGTTTGTCACTAAAAGACAAGCCCATGCTGGATTACTCTTTGCGTGCAAACTCAAGTGCCGAGTGCCATAATCTCCGGGCTTGATATCCTCAAAAGTGAAGAACTTTTGATTGGTCAAATCTCTAGCGGAGAAAGTGGATCCATCATTTAGATCTTGCCCATTGTAAGTGGCCCCAAAAGAATCCACTTTCAAATCGATGGTGCCAGCAGTGAAAACATTGCCAGCCGAAGTTTCAGTATCACTAAAGAATGCGACTGTAGCCGAAGTCACCACTGCTCCAAGACCAATCAAAAGAACAAAACTTAATAATATTTTTTTCATAATTTTTTTCCTATTACGATTCTCGAGATTAAGTAAAACCTAATCTAAAGATTTCGAGAATCAAGACTAACAAGTCTAGTTTACAGCAAATGGATTAGGATTATTTCTGTGTTGTTCGACTTGGAAAGATACATCTCCCATTAGACTATCAGATTGCACTGCATTTCCTGTACTCCAAGGCAAAGCCCATTCTAGACCTAGGTAGTATGTAGTAGAACCTACCATTCTGCCATCCATTGCTAGACCATTACATCGGCCATAGCTGTTATGACCATTTTCCGCGCAACGCAATAAATCAAAATCTGGATCGCCTTCTACTGCTTTTGCTCTGTTGTATTCAGTCATCAAAACTTCAGCAAGAGGCTTGTCTGCGCTCAAAGTCCATTTTGATCCTTCGTATGCCTGCCAAACATTGTCTCCTTCTGTCGGATCAGGAAGTTGCACACCTTCAGTATTTGGATCAGCATCTACTGGCTGTCCAGAAGCATCCATATTCTGAAATCCAGGCATTTGCCCTTGATCAAGCCACATCATAAAACCAGGAAGCATAGCGCTTAAAAGCTCACCATTTGTATCATTAGCGCAATTTGGCTCTGATTCTGTCTCTGGTTCAGTACAAGTATTTTCTGCGCTGACCATATTGCCCATCATTACCTTTCCCCAAGCATCATTGTCATACACATGTAAACTGATAGTATCCTCACCCCAGTCTCCTGGCTTTAGATCACCAAAACTGAAAAATTTATGAACACCGTCTTTAAGATCGGTCTCTGACCAATTACCCATAACCACAGGACCAGTGCCATCAGGATCGGTACAACCCACATCTGTGTATACAGGATTTTGATTGCTGTCATATCCTGTCAAATTGTAATAATGACACTTGCTGTCAACTTTCAAATCTACAGCTCCCGCAGTAAAAGTATTTCCTGTTGAAGTCTCTGTGTCAGAAAAAAAAGCGCCTGTGCTCATCACAACAACGCTAGCTAGAACTCCTATCATACTCAAACTCAATAATATTTTTTTCATAATAATTTTTATTTTTTTAATTTATAATTTTTTAAAAACCAAAACTTGTAAACTCATCGACCTGTTGTTGTTTATCATTTTGCAAACTCTTTTCTTTTCACTCTTCCTGTCTTACTGCTTACACTCTGAATTGTACGCTCCACACAAACCCTGTCAAATTTCTCGAAATGTGGATAAGTTTGAAAATACCACCTACTCCTCATCACTTCCGAAGGAAGGGGGTACCACGGATTTTTACCCTCTCCTGCCACGGCAGGTAAACCTTCGGGGAGGGCTAGGGTGGGGTGAAATAAAATCTCAACTCATCCACCTCGCCAAACATTGACTTTTATTTTCGAAGTAGTACAATACAAGCTGAAAATCAACTGCCATATAAAGGAGGTGATCCTATGGCGATTACTGTAAAGGAAGTTGTACACGAGGTGAAGCAGATTGTCCAAAAAGCTGAGGATGAAAAAGTTCCGGTTTCGGACTCCGGGGGAAGTAGTCTGGTGGAAAATGTGAAGGCTGTTGCCTCAGCAAACAATCTGAGTACTGAACAAATCAAGGCACACAAAAGCCTATTTGACTAGTATGGGAAGATCGGAGTATATCCAAGCACGAAATTTGACTACCTAGTCAAATTTCGTGCTTGTTTCGTTATGGATAAAATTACAACTTACACTTCAACCCTTCTGAAGGAAGGGGGTATTGTATGGTTCACCCTCTCCTGCCACGGCAGGTAAACCTTCGGGGAGGGTTAGGGTGGGGTGAATTAAAATCTTCACTCATTCCCATACCTACATTGACTTTTATTTTTGAGGTAGTACAATACAAGTTGGACAACAACCGAGGGTCTCCGACCTCGTTTACATATCGCTTCTTTCAAACTTTTTTCACTTTTCAAAAAGGAGCTAAACATGCCCCCGAGATTGACCCCAGAGCAAAGGCAAGATGTGGCAGAGCAGATCATCACAGGTGAAAGGCTCGCAGAAGTTCAGTTTCCGGTGGTTCAAAAGTATGTAGAAATTGCATCGGCAAACAATGATGCAATTCTAGCAGCAAATGAGCCACAGGGAGCCGAGGCCGCGAAAGCTCTAGCGGAAAAATTGAAATGACCGCCATCGAAGCCACAGAGGCAACCACCACCAAAGTCGCCACTGAAAAACCGCCTGCTTTTACCTGAACTTGTATCGAAGTCTCGGCCGAGACTGAGGAACAAGTTCAAGAGCTTCTGAAAGAACTATCGAAGGATCCTAATACGGTCTTTTGAAAGTTTTTCTCAGCAGGCAAAGTTGTAATCTCTAGAGGGGTAAAATTTGACACCCGGTCAAATTTTACCCCTCTAATTGCTTTTAGCCAGTTTTTTATTTCACACTATGTCCGCCGAATTGTTCACGGAGGGCGGAGACTACTTTGCCTGTGTAGCTTGGCCTTTTCTTTGAATTTACCCTAAATTTAAAAGACTCTTCGAGTATTTTCACGGGCACCTTGAGCTCTTTTGCTGTCTTTACTGTCCACTCGCCTTCGCCTGTGTGGGCTACTGTTCCTGACACATTATCCAGATTTTCCCCGTGTTGTTTGAATGCTTTTTCGAGCCAGCCCACGAGACGCGATTCGATGACACTTGCGTGATTGTACAAATTTGCCACATCTTTCAAATTCAATTTAAATTTCGACTTTTTTAATATCTCAAACCCTTCGCCTATTGCCTGCATCATCCCATATTCTATGCCGTTGTGAATCATCTTTACGAAATGCCCAGCACCCGCTTGCCCCATATATTTATGTCCTCCATCGACAGACAAATCTTTAAAAAGTTTTTTGTATTTTTTATAAAGCTCCTGCTTGCCACCTATCATCAAACACCCTCCATTTCGTGCTCCCGACGGTCCGCCAGAAAACCCAACATCCATAAAATTTATCCCACGCTTTGCGAGCTCTTTGCCTCGGCGCATTGATTCTTTATATGGAGAATTGCCAGCATCTATCACTGTATCGTCTTTGGCGAGGAGTGGCGCAAGTTCGCCTAGTACAGCGTCCATTGCATTGTGTGTGACCATAATCCAAACTATGCGAGGTAAAGAGAGTTTATCTACCAACTCTTTTAAAGAATACACCCCAGTAAAGCCCTCTTTTTCAAAATTTTTAGTAACTTCCGTAGTCCTATTGTAAACCACCACCTTGTAATTTTTTTCTTTCAATTGCCTTGCCACACCAGCACCCATCTTACCTAGACCGATAATAGCTATTTCTTTTTTCATTTTTTCAGTTTTCATTTCTTTATTTTATACTATATTGTATAATGAAGCTATAAATGTCTTTTCTTATGGAAAACATACACAGTGGGACAGAAACAAACCGATACAGACACGCATTGGAAACTTTTTTTAGTGAAAAACTTCCAGAAATTAAAAGAAAGGGAAAGTTTAATTATTTGGATTCATTTTGGCTTTATATGTATCAAAAACATCTAAAAGATCCAAAACTCTCTGATGATGAATTGGAAAGTATGTATAGAGAACTCTGCGAAATATTAAAAAGAAACAAAATAGAAATACCCTTGTTATACAGCTAAACACTTGTCAACCTGCCATGTCGACAAGTACTTTCAAATCCGCTTCCGTAAACCCCACCAGTTCTGGCTCGGGATATATTTTTATGCCTGTTTTTTCATAGACAACTTTAATTATATGAGAAACCAGTCCCAGCACTTCTAGAGCTGTGGCATTACCACTGTCGTTCACCAACACCAAGGCCTGCCTGTCGTGTACTTTCGCCCCACCCATTTTAAACCCTTTTAATCCACACACCACATCTATCAAAAAAGCTGTGGGTATTTTGAAACCACTCGGAGAATAAAGCTTATTTTTCATCTCGAGCAATTTTGCCACAGTTTCTTCATCTGTATTTCTTTTCACATTTTCTAAGAGTTTTGCTGTGTCTTCATCGTTCAAGATAAGATTCTTAAAAAATGAACCTGCATTGCCCACGACGGCCGGATCAGGAAGTTTATTTTTACGGATATATACTATCGCTTCGCGCATATTCTGCAATGATGGCGCGGTGATATTTTTTTCTTTGAAATAATTTTCAACATCCAGATATTTCATATTCGGAGTACCTGTCTTCTTTAATTTAAAAACAACATTCAATATGACATATCTCTTTTTTTCTCTCTTATTAAATCTACTCTCTCGATAGCCAAATTCACATTCTTCATTTGGGATTATTTTCACAGTTTTTTCTACAGTATCATACACCTCTACAGACACCACTGTGTCTTTGGTCTCCATCCCATACGCTCCGACATTTTGCATAGGCACACCACCCACAAGGCCTGGAATATAAGAAAGATTTTCAATTCCCCAAAGTCCTTGATCTACCACGAAACCTACAAATTTATCCCAATCCTCACCTGAGCCTACTTTAAAAAAAACTTCGTCAGCATTCTCTCCCGCCTCTTCGGCGGACAAGTCTATCTTTTCTATACCTTTTATATTTAGATTTATAACTAAACCATCAAAGCCCGAATCAGAAACCAGAATATTACTTCCACTTCCTAAAAGGAAAGTTTTTAAATCATTCTTTTCGGCAAAAGCAAAAGCTTCTTTTATTTCTTCTACACTGCTCACCCGCGCAAAATACCTCGCAGGCCCGCCTATACGAAAAGCAGTGAAATCTTTAAGTGATACATTTTCTTGTATTTGCATAAAACTTATTTGTTATTTTGATAAATAAATTATTGGACTAGACCTTTATTTCTAGCTTCTTGTAAGGCAAGATAAAACAACCTTTCTCCTCCAGGTAAAAATCTTTTACCTGCAAGATCATCTAGTTTTGTAAATTTCATTTCTACGCCTTCATTGCATTTAATCTCTTGTTTTTCATCATAGATACTGAAAAAAATATGCCTCCTGACTGTCTCACCATCACTTCTTTTGTAATCTTCTTCTAATA
>Ga0247727_10001211_pt1 | contig 62593 bp, 34 predicted proteins | sample WisWelCaveWW1625_FD_202498 | JGI IMG/M metagenome (GOLD analysis project Ga0247727, IMG submission 202498) | Biofilm microbial communities from Wishing Well Cave, Virginia, United States - WW16-25 | ecosystem: Environmental > Aquatic > Deep subsurface > Groundwater > Cave microbial mat | place...
CGCGCCGCGCAGGATCGCGTATTCGTCGCGAACGCTGTTGGGCACGCTCAAACAAAACGCCGGATCGTTGCCGAACAAATTGATGCCCCAGCTCGTCGGCGTCAGCGCCAGCCAATCGTCGGTGCCGTTGTTGAAGCTGTCGGAGAAAGTTGTTGTACAAGATGCCGTCGTATCGGGAGGAATTCCGTCTACGCCTGAAATGGCCGAAGCATTGTTAGAAAGTTCAGATTCGTTGCCGGCTTCGTCGCGAGCTTTTAAGGCAAAATAGTATAATTTATTAGACAATGGTACATGAACCGTAATCATTTGCGACGATCCCGATGCAACAGGTTGCGGTGGGTTAGAGATTGTGGTTGAATTTTCCCAGTTGAGATGTGAGATTGGGACTTTGTTGTATCGAATAACGTAACTCGTCGCCGTGCCGATCAGGCCATCATCTCCCGTCGCCGTCCATTGCAAATTAACAGCACCTTGGCCTTGGCCGGTTGAGGCACCCAAATCTTTGATTCTATCCGGCGGCGTGACATCGCCGGAAGCGGTTTTGGCAAAGACGACATAAGTGCCAGTTTGGCCGACCTGAGCCGAGACAACATTATTATCAACGCCAGCCTTTGATCCTGAAACTTCAATCCAGCTTTTTGCGCTTTCATTCCAGCGAAAGATGGCGAGAGAAGTTTCATCCAAACCACTTACCTCACTATCTGAGTAATGAATATTAATGGCGGCGCCACCGCCAAGGGTGGATTCTAGTTCTAGACTGACATGATACATCGCCGACACCGGGTATAAATTCACACCTGAATGTGAATAGGGTTGCGCGTATGTCCCACTTATCATGCCAAATTGATCATTAGCGACGTTGTCATTGGAAAAATGAATATCCATCTGCCCTTCAAATGCTTCCGTAAACCCGCTATGCTGCAAATAAAACATGTTAAAGGCGCTGCTGAAGCTATTCAGTTCACCACTCGCAGTTGTGGCTTTGATTTCAAATGTGCCGCTTCCATCAAATTCCGGTGTTTGGGTGTTGATTTTAAGCTGACCATTGTAACTGTTTGTTCCTGCAGGCACAAAAATCGTGCTATCAGCAGTATTGCCATAGAGCAATTTAACCATCGGATTTCCGGCAAGCGCCCCATCCGCGTGCAGCAAAAGATTCAAAGTAAGCTGAGAACCAGACAATGAAAAAGTAGGAATAAAAACGAATCCGTGGCTTTGCAATAAGGTTTCGGCGTTCAATTTGCCGGCTTCAGATGATCCTAAATTGATTTGATATGAAGAAGCCGGTTGCTCGATTTGAATTTCGGCTCTGAGCAAGCCTCGGGGCAAAAGACGGTAAATCAACAAGCTCGTTCCGGCTTGAAATCCCGGCCAAGCGATCCCTCCTTCCGCATCGGTCGTGCCTAAATGCATTCTGGCGTCACCTTTGATCACATCCACCAACGCTCCGGGCAAAGGCTTGCCAGCATATTGGATCTGAATCTGACTTTCGAAAATTGAGATTGCTGTTCTTGCCGCAATGACATTTTGCGCCCGCATATCTAAAACCTGCGTCTGCGATTCAATCGTGACATCGATTGGTCCTTCACGGTCATAACGCGGCCCATCGGGAAAATATCCCGGCGGAGGAAGTTTTATCGGCACCTCTGAAAAATAACCCTGAAGTTTCGTTCGAATCCAATCCCACGTTGGCACTTTTCTGATGTAATAATGTTTGGTAACCTTGTTTTTCTCAAGCTGGTCTGGATAACTTTGAAGATAATCGTTTGACGAAGAGAACTCCGTCACATCATACTGTTCATCCATAACGCCGTAATTACCTGGCACTTCATCAGTGTGCGCTTTTCGATAATCTTTCCACGCATTCTCGTTGCCTGTTCCATCCAAATATTCATCATATAAGCCGAATGCATAATGGCCCAATTCGTGAACGATCGTTGTATAATAGTCCGGAGTGTCAGGGGTGCCATTAGAGGCGCTGCCGGATCTTGTCCAGGTTTTACCAAATTTCATTTGACCGCCAGGCAAGAAAAGAATTTCGGATTGGTCAATGCCATCCACAACTGCTTTGGGATGATATTCCGGATAAATACGCATATCGCCATAAATCCAGCGCTCTTTGCCATCGTAAATCGCGATTTTATTGAACATCGCCTGCCCATCTGTTGCATTATAGAGATAACTTGAAGCCTTTTTGAAACCGGTAACAAGTTGATCGTAATACTCATTTGCCGCATTATCCCACTCAATTGACACCACTAGATTATATTTATGAATCGGATGCATCATATTGAGGTCAAAAGACGATTGCCGTGAATCAATCAGAAACGGCGTATATGTTCCATCTCTTTCCATGTTGTCACTATCCGCCCACAGTTCAAACATGATATTATCGACGGCTTCGTGCCCACCTTTGGCTGCGTTTTTTGCATGTATCTTCTTCACGGCCCGCAGCTTGTTGCCGACGCTGAGGCCGGTCACGCGCAATGGTGTATCGGCCGAAGTTATTTTTCCTTCCGGTGTGGAAGGAAACCCATTCCCACGATCAACGTAAATATCCACATCGTCGGTGCGTTGGCCGTTCCAAGTTGCAATGATATCGGCGGTAAAAGGAGCTTCGGGCACACGAACCAGCCTTTTGCCTTCTTTGGTTCCACAGTTGTTCGAGCCGATTAAAACACGATAAATCAGATCGCCAAATTGATTGCCCGTAGCTCGCACTGCCCAGGTGACGATGGAACTCTGCCCGCTTGCTAATGAAGAAATGTTTATCGTCGATTGTCCTGACTCTAAAACGAGGCCATTCGGCAATTCCAATGTTGCTGTAATGCTCGAGCAGGTTAAGTTTCCATTATTAGAAATCGTGGTACGTATTGTAAAAGGATTGGGCAAATAATTCCCGTTGGCATCAACACTGAGTCCCTGTGGCGCATCAATGGTCACCGCCAAAGGCGGCGCCAGTTCATCGTTCGGGTAAAATGATCGTTCCGCTTTATTGTTGGATTCGTTTGATTCATCGATGGCATTTTTCTCATCGACCACGACAAAGATGCGATGATATCCCGGATTTTGAGGCACAGTCCATGCCATCGATGCCGTTACTTGAGCCAAAGACGCAATCTGAGAAATTTGATAAGGTTGCCCAATCAACTTTCCACCCTGAAGCGGATCACCGTCGTAAAATACAACGGTAACCAACGAAGCTGTCTGCGTGCCGAGATTATTTATAACAGCACGCAGAGTAACCGGCGCGCCAACGTCGGCAAATTCAGGATTGACCGTCATTCCGGATGAAGTGACCGAAAGATCAGGCAGATCGATGCCATAAAAAACCGGCCGAAATTCTCCACCGAAACTTCCACCCCAGCTTTCAACGCCAGTAAGCTTCCCGGTTCCTGTGATTTCATATAAAGCCCGCGCCGTGGGCACGGAAACACTTTGTCCGGCTTTCAAGATTCCGCTCCAGACATTGGCGCCTGTATCTAATCGTCTAATGGTAACTGCATTATTGTCCTCAAACGATGAAAAATCAAGTTGCCCATTAATTGCCGGGGTATAAAAAAGCGTGCCGATCATCGTGCCGCTTTCATCGACGCAACCGGTCAGATGATAATAGTTTTGAGTGAATGCCGTATAAGGTGAAACCGAAACACAAACTCGACCCGAAGATTGAACATCAAAAAAAACTTCCGGTACGCTGCTGCTCGTAACCGTCAGACTTTTAAGCTCTCCTTTGTTTAGTGTACCCGACCAAAGCGTAGCGCCGGTTTGCAAATTTTTCACGGTAATTTGAGCGCCGTTGTCATAACTTATGATGTTTAAATCTTCAGGCCAAGTGCCAACTAAGCCCGCGTATCCATAAAAGCGGCGACCAAGCCAGTCGCCGTTTTCAGCAGGCACAAGATAACCCTGATCTGTGTAACTCAATGCCGAAACGCCTTCGCTCCCGGTGACTTCAAGAAAAGTGCTTTCTAATCCAGAGGTGATATAATGACCACCAGCATTCAAGATACCGGACCAGACCACGGTGCTCGTTGATAGATTTTTGATTTGTACTTGGGTTCCATTTTTATAGGCAAAAATGACAAAACGTTCCGGGCCATACTCGTCTTTGGGCATATAAGTCAACAACTTTGTGCTCACACCTTTACCGCGCTCATCCGCCGCAAAATAGCCAAGAACACTCCGGCTTACCGGATCTCCAATTAATAAAGAAAAAGGCTTTGTGCTTCGCACTCCATAAGTTCCTGCGCCCGGAGTGATCACCTTAAATGAATTTGCATTTAACCGGCCGGACGTCACCACTCCGCCGCTTGCATCCAAAACATCGTATTGCGTATCATCAAAATAGGAAAAAATTACCAGGTCGGCAAAAGTATAGGAATAGGTAGTGTAACTTCCCTCTTGGGCAACAGCATCTTTCTGTAATTCCGAGGCTTTAGTAAGCCGTATTTCTTGTTGCGACCTTGCCATACCTCCATAGGTTTGTGTAAAACCCGACCGTGGCATGTTGAGCATAAAAAGCATGGCAGCGATGATTCCACAGCAGAATACTGGATAGGATTTCATAGTACCCTCCTAAATTTGAGTCATGATTTACAACATCTGAAGTTTATTTAATACCAAAAGATGATATCGGACACTACGCTGTTCAAGCGTACCAGGAGTATGAATGAAGTCAAAACCCTTTATTCTGGACTCCTTTTAGCTTAGGGTGTTCTTCCCGGAAAAAAAGCCAGCACAAACCGTTTAACAGCCAACGGCCTGCTCATCCGATCATTCCACGCAATAGAATGGCGACTGGGCTATTGGCGCTCGTGCACCAAAAATCACCAGGCTCATCTAACGCGCCGAATACTTTTAAGCCCCGAAAGGCTTTAATGATTTTGTGTGGAAACCATGAAAAATCCGGGGAGTCAAAGGGAAGTAGATATGTATCGCTCAAATTGACCCAACTCCCCGCTCATCCAATGGCAGTTTAATATATTTTGCAGAGAATGTCAAGCGGAAAATGGTTTTTTTTAAATAAAAAAGCATTTGCTTTTTATTGCATTCTTTTTATACTGAGCATGGGGTGAAGAAAAAGGCAAAGGGCAAAAAGCAAACCGCAAAAGGCAAAAAGAAAAAGCAAAAAAGAATCATGTCGGTTCCGAAAAACATCGAACGGCTGCGGACTTTAAAGGCAAAGGCCCAACTCGGCGGCGGCGAAGAGCGCATCAAGCAGCAGCACGAAAAAGGCAAGCTCACGGCGCGCGAGCGGGTCGGCCTGTTGCTCGACGAGGGCAGCTTTCAGGAACTGGACGTGCTAGTGCAACACCGCAGCCGCGACTTCGGTTTGGAAAAACAAAAATTTCTCGGCGACGGCGTGATCACCGGCCACGGGCGCATCGAGGGCCGGCTGGTTTATGTTTTTTCGCAGGATTTCACCGTGCTCGGCGGCTCACTCTCGGAAGCGTATGGCGCGAAGATTTGCAAGATCATGGATATGGCGATGAAAAACGGCGCGCCGGTGATCGGGCTGAACGACTCCGGTGGCGCGCGTATTCAGGAGGGCGTGGTGAGCCTCGGCGCGTATGCCGATATCTTCTTGCGCAATACGCTGGCAAGCGGCGTGGTGCCGCAAATCTCGGCCGTGCTCGGCCCGTGCGCCGGCGGCGCAGTTTATTCACCGGCGATCACGGATTTTATTTTTATGGTGCAGCACACCAGCTACATGTTCGTCACCGGACCGAATGTGGTGAAAACCGTGACGCATGAAGATGTCACTTTTGAAGAGCTTGGCGGCGCTGAAACGCACGCGACGAAAAGCGGTGTGGCGCACTTTCTCGAAGCGAACGAAGTCGCTTGTTTGAAAAACATCCGGCGGCTCATGGGCTTTTTGCCATTAAACAATTGTGAAGATTCACCGCAGCGAGCATGCAGCGACGACGTCAACCGCAAAGACGAATCGCTCGATACCCTGGTGCCGGAAAATCCCAATAAGCCGTACGACATCAAAGAAGTCATTCTCAAAGTCGTGGATGACGGCGACTTTATGGAAGTCCACGAGCATTACGCGACGAATATGGTAGTAGGCTTTGCGCGGCTCGGCGGCAAGCCCATTGGCATCGTTGCCAATCAGCCCGCGAGTCTTGCCGGCGTGCTCGATATCGACTCCTCGCTCAAAGGCGCCCGCTTCGTGCGCTTCTGCGATGCGTTCAACATTCCGCTCGTCACGTTCGTGGACGTGCCGGGTTTTCTGCCGGGCACGGAGCAGGAGTGGCGCGGCATCATCAAGCACGGCGCGAAGCTGTTGTATGCGTTTTGCGAAGCGACGGTTCCGAAAATCACCGTCATCACGCGCAAGGCCTACGGCGGCGCGTACGACGTGATGAGCTCGAAACACATTCGCGGCGACATCAACTATGCTTGGCCATCCGCGGAGATCGCAGTGATGGGACCGCAAGGCGCGGTCGAAATCATTTTCAAAAAAGAACTCGAGCGCGCGCCGGATCCGAAAGCCGCGACCGAGGCCAAAGTGCAGGAGTTCCGCGAGAAATTCGCCAACCCGTACATCGCCGCCGAGCACGGCTATATCGATGACGTGATCGAGCCGGCAGAAACGCGGCCCAAGCTCATCGCCGCGCTGCGCATGTTGGAAAACAAAGTGGACGGCAATCCGAAGAAAAAGCACGGAAATATTCCGTTGTAAAGCCTAAGGCGTGAAACGTAACCCAGCCCACCAGTCTGGATAACTTTGGCAATTATGGAATCGGTAATCGAAAAAAACGAAACAGCAAATGAGCGCCTGTCCGCCTTCGCCCGCAATCCACTGCGGCCGCTGATTGAAAACATGGCGGCTCGCATTGCTGCCGAGTATCATCCGGAACAGATTATCTTGTATGGCTCGCAAGCGACCGGCAAGGCTACGCCGGAAAGCGACATTGACCTCTTTTTGGTAAAAAAGACAAATGAGAGCTTTGTCACACGCTGTGCCGCCGTAAAACGGCTCGTGCGAAATTTGCGGGGCAAAGCTCCGGTTTCGCCGTTTGTTTTGACGCCGGAAGAGATTGACAAACGCATTGACCGGGGTGACCTATTTATTCAACAAATTTTTACGCGCGGGATTCATCTCCATGATGCACCAAATAATTGGTCGAGGCACCGGAGGCTACTTTTAGAGGGTTTAGACATGGCTAAAAAAAGAAAAGATTCGCTTTATCCACAGGCTTGGCTGCGCGTTGCCGAACGCGACTGCCAGCGGGTTGAAAAGCGGCTTGCTGAAGGCGATCAAGAAGACGCTGGTTTCCGTTTGCAGCAGGCGTTGGAAAAATACCTCAAAGCCTTTCTTCTGGCCAACGGATGGGAATTGGACAAAACACATGCGCTCTCAAAACTGCTCAACGAAGCGATTAAATACAAATCCAGGCTGAATCTTTATGTCGATCTGTGTGATCGAGTCGAAAACTACTACATGGCGGACAGATATCCAGCAGAGCTTGACGCCGGCATTGCACTCGAGGAGGTTGAAAAAGATTTTCATGAAGCGCACCAATTCAGAGAGATCGTTTTAGCGGTTTTTTCGAAAACGCCTGAATCGACGACGCCCAATCAACTTCAGAAACAAACAACCCGAAAGCCTCGCCAAGCCAAGACCAAAAGGCCTCGTAAAAACCGTCGGTAAGGCGCCATTAATGCGGAGTGAATTATGAACTTCAAAACCACTACCAAAAACAACGTCACCATTCTGCGTTTGCAGGACAGCCGGCTCGACAACACCTTTGCCGCAGATTTGAAAGCGCATCTTTTGGTGATGATCGAAGAAGGCAACAAAAATATCCTGATCGATCTCGCCAACGTCGATTATGCCGACAGTTCCGGGCTGGGCGCGATTCTCTTCGGCATCCGCCAGGCGCGGCCGGTGAACGGCAAAATCAAGCTGGTCAACCTCAAGTCGCGCGTCTTGAGCCTCATCAAAATCGCCAAACTCGACAACGTTATCGAAGCTTATGACAACGAGGCCGAGGCGCTCGCCAGCTTTAACGAAGGGAATTAGCAGTTCAGTTGGCAGTGGCAGTAGCACTTGCTGCAACTGCGACTGCATACTGCCACTTTGAGTAAGACTAACGACGCACAGCATGTTTCGAAAAATTTTAATCGCCAATCGCGGCGAGATCGCCGTGCGCGTCATCCGCACCTGCCGTGAGATGGGCGTCGGCACAGTGGCCGTCTATTCGCAGGCGGATCGTCTCGCCCTGCACGTGCGCATGGCCGACGAAGCGTATGAGATCGGCCCGCCACCGGCGCGTGAATCTTATTTGGTGCAAGAACGCCTCATCGCAACCGCCAAACGCAGCGGCGCTGAGGCCATTCATCCCGGTTACGGTTTTCTCTCTGAAAATGCCGGGTTCGCCGATGCGGTTGCACGAGCCGGCTTGGTGTTCATCGGCCCGAGCGGCGAGGCGATGCGGAAAATGGGCGACAAAACCGCAGCGCGCCAGCTCATGCAAAGCGCCGGCGTGCCGACCGTGCCGGGCAGCAAGGAGGCGGTGGATGATCCGGACGAAGCCGTGGCGATTGCCGAGCGCGTCGGGTTTCCGGTTTTGATCAAAGCCTCGGCCGGCGGCGGCGGCAAAGGCATGCGGCTGGCACACCGTGCCGAAGATTTGCCGGCACTCTTCAAAACCGCTTCGTCGGAGGCGCATTCCGCATTTGGCGACGGCCGGGTTTATATTGAGAAATACGTCGAGAATCCGCGGCACATCGAATTTCAGATTTTGGCGGATCGCCACGGTAACGTGGTGCATCTCGGCGAGCGCGAATGCTCGATCCAGCGCCGGCATCAGAAGGTCATCGAGGAATCGCCCTCCTCTCTGCTGGACGAAAAAATGCGCGCGCCAATGGGCGAGGCCGCAGTGGAAGCGGCGCGCAGTTGCGGTTACACCAACGCCGGCACCATCGAATTTATCGTCGACAAAAATCGCCATTTTTATTTTCTCGAAATGAACACGCGCTTGCAAGTCGAGCATCCGGTGACTGAAATGGTGGCCGGGCTCGATTTGGTGCGGCTGCAATTGGAAATCGCTGCCGGCGGCAAATTGCCGTTTCGGCAAGAGCAGATCGAGCGCCGCGGCCACGCCATTGAGTGCCGGGTTTATGCCGAAGATCCGGAGAATAATTTTCTGCCCGCGATCGGGCGGCTGACTCACGTGCAACGGCCGGGCGGGTTCGGCATCCGCGAGGACAGCGGCGTCGGCGAGGGCGACGAGATTTCGATTTATTACGATCCGATGATTGCCAAGCTGATTGCATGGGGCGCCGATCGCGACGAGGCGATTCACCGCATGCGCCGCGCGCTCGGTGAGTATGAAATCGCCGGCGTGCGCACGACTATCCCGTTTTGCCTATGGGTGCTAAATCATGCCAAATTTGTTGCCGGCGAATTTGACACGCACTTTGTGCAAAATGAATTTCGCGATATTCAGCTTTCTGCAACGAACGGCCGGATCGATCTCACCGCCGCAGCGTTGGCGGCAGTATTGCACCAGGAAAGCAAATCACCCGAACCCACCGATTCGCCGCCTTCACATTCCAATTCTTCTCTCAGCGCCTGGAAAATGCGCGGCTGGAAACAGGCGCAGCGCCACATTTAGCCCGCTAAGCGTCGTGGCGGCGTCGCGATTTATGCGCTTTCAAAAACCTCCATTCTAATGCCGCTGTAATCATCTCCCCCCACATATAAGATTTTTTTTTGCGCGGCTGCATAAAAAAGCCGGGTGGTGCGTCTATAAAGAGTGTCAGCAAAAAAGGCTCACCTTTTCAAATCAATTTTAAGGAGGCAACCATGAAACGCATAATTCTCTCCATGGCAAGCTTGGTTATCCTGGTCTCATGGTGTGACTTGGTTATCTCACAAACACCAACCGGAAATGTGCCGGGCCATTATTCAACGGTTGACAATGGCAACGGCACCTTTACCATAACGATTCAACCCGATGCTGCATTCGGCAAAGATACTCATATAGCGGATGAAAGGCTCGATGGCAATGGCGGCCAGTTTGATCAGTTCGATTGGCAAATGGGCGGCACTTTGCCGGCAGGATCCGGCAGCGGCAGGCTTGGCGCGCTTTTGATCAGGTTTGAGGTGTCAGCCATTCCTTCCCAAGCCAATATTCTGTCAGCCGAGGCCTCGCTTTACAAGCATCAAATTTTTAACCTTGGATGCCCGTCGGGAGTCATTTTCCAGCGGAATGTGTATCGCTTGTTGACCGATTGGGATGAAGGCCCCTGCAATACCTTTGCCGAAGGACCGTGCTTAAACGATGCAAGCTGGAACCGCCCCAAAAACGGCGCGCCGCTCTGGAATGGCACGCGGCCCGCAACGGATTCGGATCCTGTTCCTCCCTCGGATCGAGACTATGACGCTACTCCGCTTTCAACCAATACCAGCGAGGCCCTGGGTTTCATGACGTGGAATGTTATCAACGCCGTCAAGGGTTGGGTTGAGGGGTCGTTTGTGAATTACGGACTCGTTTTCCGCAACCCTTCGTATGTGCAGCTTCAATGCCCGAGCGCCGCCCGCTTTGAGCGCTACTGGTCGTCGGATTATTCTGTTCCGTCATTAAGACCCAAACTTGTGATCACGTATTCCCTTCCACCTGTGAACCGTGCACCAGCCGCAAAATGCAAAGAGGTGACAGTTTCCGCCGGTGGGAGCTGCACGGCCAACGCTTCGATAGACGACGGCTCATTTGATCCCGATGGCGATCCGATCACTCTCGATCAATCGCCGGTTGGGCCGTATTCCCTCGGCACGACCTCGGTGACTCTGACGGTGACCGATGACAAAGGCGCCTCCGCTCAATGCGCGGCGACGGTGACCGTCGTTGATGACACGCCGCCAACGCTTACCTGCCCGGCCAACCTCACCGTCAACAATGATCCCGGAGAGTGTAGCGCCGTGGTGAGCTTTTCGGTATCGGCCAGCGATAACTGTGATAGCGAGGTTTCGGTTGTTTGCACGCCCGCCTCCGGCAGCGCTTTCCCATTGGGCACAACCACGGTCAACTGCACCGCCACCGATGATGATGGCAACCAGGCCAGTTGCTCCTTTACTGTTACGGTGAAAGACAATGAAGCGCCGGCGATTACTCCTGCCGCTCCAACCAGCCTGTGGCCGCCCAACCATAAATACGTGACGTTTACAGCCAGCCAGTGCGTGGTGGCGATTTCCGACAACTGTGCCGGTCTTTCGGCAAGCGACGTGGTGATCACGCAAGTGACCAGCGACGAACCGGAAGATGCCACCGGCGGCGGCGACGGCAATACGTTGAATGACATTGTGATCGCTTCCGACTGCAAATCCGTGCAATTGCGCAGCGAACGACAGGGCAGCGGCAATGGCAGAGTTTACACGATTCACCTTTCAGTGAGTGACGGCAACGGCAACTCCGGCGCGGCCACTTGCATCGTCACGGTGCCCAAAAGCCAGAATGGCAATCCGGCAGTGGATGACGGGCCCTCAGGCTATCAGGCAAGTTGTGGAGTTCCAAAGCTTGCCGGAAACAATTTCACGCCCGAGACATTGCCCGAAGGCTATGCGCTGGAGCAAAATCATCCCAATCCTTTCAACCCCGAAACCGAAATTCGCTTCCAGCTTCCGCAAGCGAGCCATGTCGTGTTGAGAATCTATAACACCCTTGGCGAAGAGATTCGCACGCTGGCAGACGGGCAGTACGCAGCCGGTTATCATCGCGTTCGGTGGGATGGAAAAAATAGGAATGGAAATCCCGTTCCGAGCGGGATCTATTTCTATCAATTTCGAGCCGCCACGTTTTCACAGGTGAAGAAGATGAATCTGCTGCGGTAATGCCGGCGATCTGCAAAATGAAATGATCGTGCATGATCTTCCGGCTGGGCGATTCGTTAATCATGAGCCAAGACCTCTGCCATCACGTCACGCGGGGAAAATTCTCCGTGCGATATGCTTGAGCGCTTTTGGTCTCTCATTACAACAACTAACTCTTCTGATCAATTCTATGAACATGCGCTTTGAGTTTGCGCGAGCTCGCCGTAATTTTCCTCGCGTGGTTCGATTGGTGGTGAGCCTTTGGCTTTTCGTCACGATCAGAGGCTATGCCCAAACGATAACCCTGAACTCGCCCAATGAAGAAGTCAGCGGCCAATTTGGCGTGGCGGTCTCCAGCGCCGGCGACGTCAATGGCGACGGCAAAGCCGATGTGATTGCCGGCGCGTTTCATGAAAATCCGGGCGCCAGCCCTGTTGACGCCGGACGCGCATACATTTTCAGCGGCGCGGACGGCAGTTTGCTCTTTACCCTGGTCTCGCCGAATGAAGAAGCCGGCGGCGAATTTGGCATTTCCGTTTCCGGCGCCGGCGATGTCAACGCTGATGGCAAAGCCGATGTCATTGTCGGCGCGCGCCTGGAAGATCCGGGCACCAGCCCCGTTAATGCCGGACGCGCATACGTTTTCAGCGGCGCGGATGGAAGTTTACTCTTTACACTGGTCTCGCCCAATGAGGAAGCCAGTGGCCAATTTGGCATTCGCGTTTCCGGCGCCGGTGACGTCAATAGTGATGGCAGAGCGGATGTGATTGTCGGCGCCATGACTGAAGATCCGGGTACCAGTCCCATTAATGCCGGGCGTGCCTATATTTTCAGCGGTGCCGATGGCAGTTTGCTCTTTACCCTAGCCTCACCGAATGAACAAGCCGCTGGGCATTTTGGTGTTTGGGTCTCTGGTGCTGGTGATATCAATAACGATGGCAAAGCCGATGTGATTGTCGGCGCATTTTTTGAAGATCCGAGCCCGAGCGCCATTGATGCCGGGCGCGCCTACGTCTTCAGTGGTGCCGATGGCAGTGTGCTATTCACGCTGGTCTCGCCCAATGCCGAAACCAGCGGCGAATTTGGCTCTCCTGTCGCTGGCGCCGGGGATGTCAATATGGATAGCACCCCCGACGTCATTGTCGGAGCTCGTCCTGAAGACCCGGGCACTAGTCCCAATGATGCCGGGCGTGCTTATATTTTCAGCGGCGTGGATGGCAGCCTACTCTTTACCCTGGCATCGCCTAATCAAGAATCCGGCGGCGTATTTGGCAATAGCGTTTCTGGCGCGGGAGATGTCAATGATGACGGCTATGCCGATGTCATGATCGGCGCTCCTTTTGAAGATCCGGGCGCCAGCCCCATCAATAGCGGGCGCGCTTATATCTTCAGCGGCGCGGACGGCAGTGTGTGGCGCACGCTGGTTTCACCAAATGAAGAAACGAGCGGCGCATTTGGCGTTTCCGTCTCCAGTGCCGGGGATGCCAACGCCGATGGCAAACCTGATGTGATTGTCGGCGCGTATTTGGAAGATCCAAGCGCCGGCTCCACCAATGCCGGACGCGCCTACATTTTTCTGACTCTGAATGCGAATGCCGGGCCGGATCAAGAGATTTGCCCCGGCAGTTCCACCCCCATTGGCGGTAACCCGACGGCGACCGGCGGCTCACCACCCTACACCTTCAGTTGGACGCCGACCGCCGGATTGGATTATTCGAATGTAGAGAATCCGACGGCGACGCCAACCAGCACGACCGAATACACCGTTGAAGTGACAGATGCCCAGGGTAAAAAAGCCACAGATAAAATCACCGTAACGGTGGCAGACGACACCCCGCCAACGATCACTTGCCCGGCCAACCTCACCGTCAACAATGATCCCGGAAAGTGTAGCGCCGTGGTGAGCTTTTCAGTATCGGCCAGTGATAACTGCGACAGCGAGGTTTCGGTGGTTTGCTCGCCGGCATCTGGCAGCATTTTTCCATTAGGCACGACGACGATCAATTGCACGGCGACAGATGATGCTGGCAACCAGGCCAATTGCTCCTTCACTGTCACTGTGAACGACAACGAAGCACCAATGATAACTCCCGCCGCCTCAAGCAGCCTGTGGCCGCCGAATCATCAATACGTGGCGTTTACCGCCAGCCAATGTGTGACTGGAGTTTCCGACAACTGCGCCGGGCTTTCGGCAAGCGACGTGGTGATCACGCAAGTGACCAGCGACGAGCCGGAAGATGCCACTGGCGGTGGAGACGGCAATACGTTGAATGACATTGTGATCGCTTCCGACTGCAAATCCGTGCAATTGCGCAGCGAGCGCCAAGGCAGTGGCAACGGCCGAGTTTACACGATTCACCTTTCAGTGAGTGACGGCAACGGCAACTCCGGCGCGGCCACTTGCATCGTCACGGTTCCCAAAAGCCAGAATGGCAATCCGGCAGTGGATGATGGACCCTCGGGCTATGAGGCAAGTTGTGGGGCGCCAAAACTTGCCGGAAAAGATTTCACCAGTGCGACATTGCCCAAAGGCTATGCGCTGGAGCAGAATCATCCCAATCCTTTTAATCCGGAGACCGCGATTCGCTTTCAGCTTCCGGAGGCGACTCACGTCGTGCTGAAAATTTTCAACACGCTCGGCGAAGAAATTTACACGCTGGCAGATGGGCAATACGCAGCCGGTTATCATCGCGTTCTTTGGAATGGGAAAGGCACAAATGGGAATGCGGTTGCAAGCGGCGTGTATCTCTATCAGCTTCGCGCCGGCACGTTTTTACAGATGAAGAAGATGAGTGTGCTGCGATAATCCGGGGCGCTTAAAAACGAAAGGGCCGGCAAAGTATGGCGCGCCGGCCCTTTTCTTTTTCGGCACAAATCTAACTTTTAACAAACTACCCTACCCGATCAACCTTATGGCCATGAATCCTGATCTTATACCGCGCCGGCTTCATATCCAAAAACGTTGCCTTGCCCTGCTCATCGGATTCGCCATCATCAAGATACTTCCCCCGATCCGAATAGAGCTCAACAATAACGCCGGGAATGCCTGCGTTCACGACGAGGTCGCCTCCCGGATGTTCCACCTCGACAAAATCGCTTTTGCGGATTTCTTCTTCACCGCGAAATCCCAACGCCGGCTCATAAGGTGAGAGAGAAAGACGAATCTCTTTAAGAACATCTTTCGCACCTTCCACAATTTCTCGAATGCTATCTTCAACTCTCTCAAAAGCCGGGCGCTGGCGGGAAATGCCCAGCTTTTGCTCCAATGCCGCTTCAATACTTTCTGCCAAACGCGAGGTTATCGGAATATCCCAAGCGGCCATCTCTTCCGAAGTGGGGAAGGTCGAGAACTGGCTCAACATGGCATGGCAAGCTTGGCATTTGCCGATGTGCTGCAAAACCTTTTTGCTCTCTGCCTCGGGCAGTTGGCCCAAGGCATGCGCCTCCAAAGAACCCCGCATTGCGCCGCATTCCTGCTCATTCTCGAAATCCAGGTCGCGCCAGCGTTGCTGCATGCGCTTGATTTTGTCGCGGCATTTCGGGCACGCGGCCAGGTGTTGCTCATACGCCCGGCGCTCGTCGGCGTCGAGCCCGAAGGTGGTCAGGTACAAGACCAATTGCGTTTTTTCGAGACAATCCATGGTGTCCTCATTTCGCGTGATTGAGGAAGTGGAACGATCAGTGGCAGTAGCAATGGCAGTTTGATATTCCATGTCATTATTAGACGAACCAACTCTTCTTTTTATGCAGCTCTACAATCTCGCAGCCGGGTTGCCATAGAGATTGTAAAAGTAGCGGGTCACGTCATATTCGGGATCCTGGTTCCTGGCGAATCGTGGCAGCCCAAGCTCGACGCGGGCGCAGCGCAGCGCTTCGCCGGCGGTTTGGCCTTCGTGAGCGAGGTGATGATAAAAACGAATGGCAAAATGCCGCGCGGAAATTTCAGCCACGGGAAAGTCCGTGACGATGCAGGCGGCAGCTCCACAGGCCAGAAATTCCGTGGCGAGATTCTCATATTTTTCCCAAAAGTTCGAGAGGCTTCCGGAACTGCAGCCGTTGAGAAACACGAGCGGCTTCGAGGGCAGGTTGAGCCCAAAAGCCTCCTTGAGAAAACCGGCGGCAAGGCAACTATCTTTTCCGGCAGCCAGCGTGTTCCCCTCCACGTGGCCGCAATAGTGGATAAGACGAAGATTCTTGTTTTGCTTTTGCACCTGCAGAACGGCCTGCGCAAATTGATCGACGTCCTGATGGACCACATGCGCTTCCATTCCGGCCTGGCGAACGATCTTTTCCACCTCGCGAATTTCCGCGCCAACCTCTTTCAATTCTTTCGGCGCGCCGCTCCAGTCGCCATAGAAGAGAACGGCGGTTCGATCATGGTAAGCGATCGTCGGCGTCTGGCCGGGGCCGCGAAAGAAGGTGAGCGGCATTTTCTCGATGGCGAATGCGAGGCCATAAGGAAATCTCTCAAAGAGGAAGCAGCCGCTTTTTTCGTCAAAGGCGAGAGGCCACGGCACTTGTGCGCTGTCGAGAACGAACTCCAGATGAATCGGCGGCGAGGCCGGCAATTGGAAAAGCTCGCTCATGAGGCCGCCCAATCCGAAAAACCGATAAATTCGATGCCCGATTTGGCGCAGCTCCTCAGCGGGAGAAATTTCGGATTTGTCGCCGCGGAGCATGTAGGCCTCGTAAGATCGGAAAGCCTCGGCAATATCCTTTTGGAGATGCCGGAGTTTTTCCACGCGAATGGTGTAGGGATGTTTCTCATGGCGGCCCGGCGAAAACGCCGGCAGCTCTTCGGCGAAGCCAGGCACCGGTTCAACCCGGTGGGTCAACAGATAATCATTCTTGAATTCAATGAGATTGACGATGACTTTGACCAGGCTTGTCTGTTGCCTCTGCCGCGAAATTTCCTTTTCGGATTTTGTTTCAGCTCGGCGGCGTATCCGAAGCGCGCCAAATAATTTCAAGCGTGAATGAAGAGGACGAAGCTGATAGGCTGAAATCTTCCTTCGCATCAAACGAAACCCCCGCCGGCTGATAAGCATCAGCGCCGCGATAAAAATCAACCCGCCCAAGCTCCCAACGACTCGCGGCAGCCACCAGCGCGCGCGAGCCAGCGTCGCGCGTTCGATGAGGATTGGCCCGGCTTTGAAAGGCTCCTCGACCACCAGCATCTGATCGATCTTCGGTTTATCGATGGTCTGCACGATGCCACTGGGCCAGCGCACGATCACTTTGTCCACCTTGTCCCGTTTGCCGAATCCGAATGCAAGGCGCAGGCTGTTTTGCGACCCATGCGTCGACCCGCCTTCCACTTCGCGAATCTGCATCAAGTCTCCGGCGTAAGCCTCGATTCTCGCCCCAATTGCGGCGCGGTTGCCGTGATGGCCGGCCAGCTTCAAGTGAAGATAGTGATTCTTGTTGCCGCGATTTCGATAAAGTTTATTTTCAGGGAAAGGCGGGGCGTTGAAAAGACTTGCCGAAACCACTCGCCCTTGAAGGTCATGACTATTTGCCAAAAAGAGGTCGAGGTCTCCATCGTTGTCGATATCTCCCCAAAGGGCGCCGACACAGGAGGCAAAATTCTCGATGCCCGTCTCAGCGGTCACCTCGGTGAAAGTCCATCCCCGCGTTGGATCGCAGCCATCATTACGGTAAAGCACATCCGGCAGCGGGCCGAATGAGACTTCCAAGCTATCATAATACAAAAAGCTTGCGCCAGTCACATACAAATCCAGGTCGCCATCGTTGTCAAAATCACCGAATGCCGGAGAATGAGCGGCGAAGGGGCCGGCAACGCCGGTTTGCCGGGCGACGTCCGTAAAAGTGCCATCGCCGTTGTTTCGAAACAGCCGGTTGTCGCCGCCGTCGTTGGCCACATACAAATCCAGGCCACCATCATTATCGTAATCGCCAAAAACGGCGCCCTTGGAATTGCTCGAATCCGCCACGCCCGCCGGTGCCGTCACCTCTTCAAACGTGCCGTCGCCACGATTGCGGAAGAAGTAATTGGGCGCGTCATGTTTTTTATACGACCAATTGGAATTTGCGAGATAGACGTCGATATCTCCGTCGTTATCATAATCCCCGGTGCATCCGGTCATGTGCTTCTTATAGCTCAAGCTGTCAAAACCTGCCCGCCCGGCTGCCTCGACAAAAGTTGCGTTCCCCTGATTTAAAAATAATTGTACGGGTTCCGCACTCGGGATCAGGACATCCAAAAATCCGTTCGCATCGAAATCAGCCAGCAGAACCGGCCCCCCTCTCCCGCTCGGAAGCGCAACACCGGCTTCCGGAGATGCGTCGGTGAAGGTTCCGTCCGGATTTGCCAACAGCAGCCGATGAGGAAGTCTGCTCTCGCGGGTCATAAACAAATCCAAAAGACCGTCATCGTTGAAATCGCCCCACGCCACACCGCCGGTGGGTACTGAAGTGATATAAATGCCGGCTTTCTCCGCGACCTCCACGAAAGTTCCATCGCCTCTATTGTTGAACAGCAGGCCTGGTCCGCCATTCACGACGAGATCGAGATCACCGTCGTTGTCGTAATCTGCAAAGGCCGCTCCGCGAGATTGCCAGGCGCCGGAAATTCCTGCAATTTTAGTAACCTCTTCAAAGGCGGCAGCAATCGGCTCTTTTATATCCAATTTCTGATTCGCCTTGACATTTGTCAGCTTTTGGGATTTGCCGGAGGGCCAGTGAATTTGAATGCTATCGGCTTGTGAACTATTACCCAACCCAAAATGTAATGCCCCGGTCATCTGCATATCGACGGTCTGCCGCCGACCGCCGGCATAAAGATTCACCTTGGCGCCGAGTCCTCCGGCATTGCTGGCCGTGCCGCGCAATTGAAGTTTCAACCAGTTTTGGGGAGCACTGTCGTTGCGATACAACGCACTGGCGCCTTGCCGCACCAGGAATAAATCCAGGTCGCCATCGTTGTCATAGTCTCCCCATCCCATGCCATAATGAACATAATCGGCGGTCTTCGTCGCAGCCTGAGCGGTGAGCTCTTCAAATCTGCCATTCTTTTGCCCGAGCCAGATTCGTATCAAACCCGGATGCACGATCATAAATAAATCGAGCCAACTATCGTTGTTGGCGTCGGCCCACGTTAAAAGCTGGATCGGTGGAGGAATTTTTGGAGGAAAAGGCAATGCGGCCATCGGCCACGGATTAAAGCGATTGGATTGCTGCAAATAGAATCGCAAAGAATCTCCGATCTGGATGAGATCGGTATTTCCGTCGCTGTTTAAATCGGCGGCACACAAACCAAAATTGGCATGGTATCGTTGCTCGGTCTCTGCCAGTCCGGCTGCCGCCGTCGTCCGTTGAAAAGTTCCATTGCGATTGTTGATGAAGGCGTTGAATAGAGGCGGCACGCTGCCGGCAGTAATCAAATCCAGCCAGCCGTCTTGGTTGAAGTCGATCCACACTGCCGTCGAGGCATCGTAAGAATCGGCCAGGCCGGCGGCCTTTCCGGCTTCCTGAAACTTTCCTTCACCCAAATTCCTAAAGAGCAAACTGCGATCAGCCGGATAATGCCGGGGCGTGTTATCGGTCTGGCAGGCGAAAAGATCAACCAGCCCGTCGTTATCAAAATCCGCCACTGACACACCCCCTCCGCGTCCGGTGCCGGCCCTTCCGATCGGGCTTCCGAAAGAGCTGAAAGTGCCATCGCCGTTGTTCATGAAGAGCTCGTCCTGGTTTATTCCAATCGTCAGACAATCCCGATCACCGTCGTTGTCCAGATCTGCCCATATTGCCCCTCCCCGATCAGTTTGAAAGCGAAGACCGGAAGCCTCCGTAACGTCGGCGAACGTGCCGTCTCTTTGATTGCGATAAAGGATGCTGGGCTCATAGTGGCGATTGACGAGGTGCAAATCCAGCCATCCGTCGTCGTCAAAGTCAACGAAGGTGGCGGAGGCGCCGGAGGTTTCGCGATATAAACCGGCCGCTTTGGTGGCCTCGGCAAATTGCAATGGCGCGCCGCTTTGTTGGGCATAAACGCGGAGGGCCGCGGCATTCACCAGAAAAAAAATCAGCACCGGCAAGAGGCCGCAGGATTTTTTAAACCACCAAGGGCGCCAAGCACACCAAAAGAAACTCATCAAGCTCTGGGTGCTTTGCGCCGTTGTGGCTGAGTTTGGCGCCAATGCCCTTGCGGGTTGCGAGCCAAGCCGCGCTACGTCATGGTTTACTGGCTGCATACCGTTCTTCAAGACATCGTTTCAAAGCCGCCCGCCCTCGCGTTTGGTGGGAATTGACCGTGCCGCGCGGCAGCGCGAGAATTTGTGCGATCTGCCGCAGCTTGAAGCCATCCAACCATAAGGCGACGACGGCGCGGCACGCCGGATTTGTCAGTTTCTTCATGCAGTGGCGAAGGATTTCGCCGAGCTCGGCGGCCTCAATAATCGCGCTCGAAAGTTGAGCCGTTATTTTTCCTCCGCTCGTCCGGCTATGGAGCTCCGCTTCGATCAAGCCGGCAAATGCCTCGCTCCGTCGCTGTCGCTCCACCCGGCGCCTTCTGTAAAAGTCGATGAGCTTGTGAGTGAGGGCGCGATGCAGATAGGTTTTGAAGCGACTGTGCCCGGAAAAATTCAACAGCGCTTCGGTGAGCTTGAGGAAAAGGTCTTGCGTGAAATCTTCCGCGTCTTGGGCGGGCACGCCTTTTTTGACGAAAACTTTGTAGACGTATCGATAATGGCGTTGGAACAAGATTCTGAAAGCGCCCTGATCGCCCTGCTGATATTGGCGGACGAGCTTCTCATCGTCGGTTGCATTCATTCCTTCCCTCTGCAAAATATGCCACCAATATAAAAACTTTGGCATTGAAAGTCAAGCCAATGGATTGCAAGGCATAACCCCCTCAGATTCTTCCAGAATGACATTTTTCTCAACTCGTGGCTTGAGGCCTTACGGCAAGACAATGGTTGATTTTCATCAAGAATTTTTGTATAATGGCAAAAGCTCCCAACATCGAAGCGGAGGAGCACGACCGGTTGTCGCTTGCCTTGGCAAAACTCAGCACGTGGGCTGTGACGTGGAAAGCAGTTTTTGCAAGAGAACCAACAACTATTTAGGAGGATCGACATGCCTACTGTCACAAATTACCACCTCACCAAGCGTGCTGTCACCATCTTCTGCACCTTTGCGCTAGCGCTTGCTCTCATTCAAGAAGCAGTGGCGCAGCAATTCACCGTGACGGCGATCTCACCGGCGCATGGCGCGACCAACGTTCCCCTCAATGCCGTTATCAGCGTCACTTTTAGCGCCGCCATCGACACCGGCTTTCGCTTCGCCAACAATAATTTGCCCATCAACGGCGAGTTGCACCCCGATACCGCATTTGTCGAGCCGGACTCGGTTGCGTTCAGCGCCGATCGGCGCACGATTACTCTTCACCACTTGAGCCTGCAACCCGACACGCGTTACGTTTTGTTGATCACGGGCGCGCGCTGCGCTTCGCAAACGCCGCTGGCGCGTCCGGCCACCGTCACTTTTTCGACCGGCTCAACTTTGCCGAGCGGCGCGGTAAGCGGAACGGCCGGTTATACCGGCGGCCCGAGCGGCGCGGTTGTCGGCATCTTTAACGATTCAGTTGAAAACGCTGCCGGTTTTGCCGTGGCGGATGATAACGGCAATTACACGGTGCCGTTTTTGCCCGGCGGCAATTATTTTGCGTTGAGCATTAAAGATGTGAATCTCGACGGCGAGATCAACCCCGGCAACGTGGATCCGATCGGCGGGTACGATCCCGACGCCAACAAATTAGTGAATGCGTTTTCATTGCCGGCGGGCGGAAATTTGACCGGCGTCAATATCACTTTGCGCCATCCCACTCCACAAACCGCGCGGGGGATTTTTTCGCCAAGCATTGAGAACATTGCCAAATCCGTCCAGGGCGATGCGCAATTGGCGGCGCTGGCAGCCAACAATCTGGGGGTGGACGGCAAATCGACTTTTTGGAACTATCTTTTTTATTCTGCAACCATCAAGATGAACTTCGGCCTTGCCGGCACTGACGTGATCTGTTTTCCGTTTTTTGCTTTTAGCGGTGGTGACGAATCCGACACGCTGGAGGTGCCCTTGCCGCCGGATTGGATCGACAGCAAAGTGGCGCTCGATTCCGCGCAAGCCTATCTCGGCAGGGAATTTTTGCAAAAATATCCCGATGCCAAGATCAACGGATTTGCCGGACCGTTTGACCTGGGCACCGATGAGGGGGCGGCAACACGCTCAACTTTTCGTTTTGGCGGCCGCCAAACATTTTTGGGGGCGAAACCGCAACGGCTTCTTTTGCGCCAAAACGGCGCGCAACCCCGGCAAGCCTGGGTGTTCAACTACACCGACGAGGCCAGTCTGCGCTCAGCCCTCATTGCTCTCGACGTGCGTACGGGAAAGCCGTTATTCGTTTTTCGTTTGACTACAGCGTTTCCCAATCTGGCCGTTGCCCAAACTGCGGCTTCGCGGTGGGCGCCGGATGCCCAGCTCGTTTTAGTCGGATCGCCGCCGGGCGCAGGTTTTTCTCCCGTTGATGGCGCTTCACCGGCGTGGGTTTTTGTCTATTACTCCGCCGGCAAAGATTCGTTGCGGCAATTTATCATTCTCTTCGGCAATCTCGCCGGGCAGGAAAATGTGCTGGATTTTCCCAAGCGGTCGATACCCCCTCTGGCTGGCTCGATAGCGATAAAACCGCACCCGTGGCCGAATCGCTCGGCGGCGCCGCTTTTCGGCAAACGCACCCCAATACGGAAGTCGAAGCGTTTATGGGATATGTGAATCCGTCGGCGCCGAATCGCTTGCTTTGGGCCTTTCGCTATACTTCCTTCGGGCCGCACTCGGCTCTGCTCGTTATTTATGTCGATGCTTTGACCGGCGTGCGGGTAAATGGCAACCCGGCAACTCCGAGTAACTTTGCATTGCGGCCGGCTTATCCCAATCCTCTTCGCCGCGGGCAAAATGCAACATGGTCCTTTTATGCGCCCACGGCGGTTGAGGCGCGCGTCTATGTTTATAACCTCCTCGGCCAGCAAGTGGCGCAAATTCTCAGCGGGAATTTGCCGGCCGGCGAATCGGTGCTGCAGTGGAATGGCCGGTTTGCCAATGGCTTGCCTGCGGCCAGCGGCGCTTATTTTCTGCGCTTGGAATTTCGTGTGGCAAATGGCGCGTGGCAGGTGATGACACAACGGGTGCTGTTGCGCAAGTAATTTTCGTCTCCGAAAAACTTTGGCAGGATGATTTATCGGCAGAATTATTTCAAATCATTTCTTTGCCGATTTCCGCCTCAATGCATCGCAATGTGCCGTCATCAAAGCCGTAGAGATATTTTCCCAAGAGAATGGAAGTTTGAAAATGATTCGCCATCACTTTGCTCTTCCACACTTCGCGCACGGCGAGTGAATCGCCCTGCGGTTGCATTTGCAACAGCACCGCGCCGAGGCCATACGAAGCGGAAACAAAAATTCTGTCCGGCGGCACAAAAACCGGTTTTCTTGTCGAGCGCCGCAATCGAGCGGTTGCCTTTGCCGCCGACATTGAGCAGGAGCGCATTTTGATCGATGAAGGGCGACGAGCTGAAGCCGTACCACCATTGCGGCGGATCGAATTCAAATTTTTCTTTCCGGCCATCCATCGTATAAATTCGCCCATTGGAAATGGCGAGCCCGGAATAGCCGGTACCGATTGGAATGCGCCAGATTTCTTCCGGCCCTTTTTCCGGCCAGCTTTTCAACAAACCGGTCTCGTCAGAGATGCCGTTGCCGTGCGGCCCGAGAAAGTGCGGCCAGTCGTGTTTGTCTCTACCATCACGCTGGCGGGGAAAAACGCTTGCAGAAGCAACGACCTGCAATAGGGTGATCATGATGAGTGTAAATCGCTGGGTTTTCATTTTTGCACCTTGGATAAAATGAAGCCGTGGCCTAAGTGCTGGCATCTCTGATGAATGATTAGACGGCCGCCATGAGGCTTACTTCAGCAGCAGCATCGCTTTGGCTACTGAAAACACTGCTGCAGTCCCGTGCAACGGCGTCGCTTCGAGCCGGTAAAAATAAATTCCACTCGCCCAGCCCTGGCCGGAAAAATTCACGGCATGAGCTCCTGCCGGCATTTCGCGATGGCTCATCAACTCCGCGACGGCGCGCCCGTTTACGTCATAAATTTTCAAGGAGACGCGGCTCGCCAATGGCAGCCTGAATGCGATGCGCGTGCCGGGATTTCCCCCGCCAGGAGCGGGGGACGTCGCTCCGCTCCAGAAAGGATTCGGATAATTTTGTTCGAGGGAAAAATCCATGCTCGTCACTGCCGGCGCCTCGACGCCGCTTGTGGATTCGGGCAGCAGCGGCCGTTCGAACACGCCATTGCCGTGCGTCGCCACGCGCAACGCGTGATTGCTCGTCGAAATGCTCAAATCAAAAACCAACACGGCATCGACAAAACCCTCGTTGAAATCCTGCCACGTTTTGCCGCCATCGGTTGAAGCAAACACGCCGATATCAGTGCCGGCGTAGATATGCTCGGGAAACAGGGGATCGATGGCAACGGCCTCAGTGGGAAGATCGGGCAACGCGCTGCCAATGTCTTCCCAAGTGTTTCCGCCGTCGGAAGATTTGAACACGTGCGAAGTGCCGAAGCCGGAGAACGTGAGATAAACTTTTTGATCATTGTTGGGGTCGATCGCCAAATCGCTGGGGAAACGATCCGGCAAATCGTTCGTGATATTGATCCACGAATTGCCGCCGTCGGCCGTGCGAAAGACGCCGGCAGGCGGCGCAACGAGGGGCGCAGTCGCCGCATAAACCACGTCGCTATTCTGCTGCGAAATCGCCAAGGCGACAACGGGATTGCCGAACGGCGCGCCGTTGTCAATGGGGAGGCCACTGTTGGTAGCAACCCACGGTTGTCCGCCGTTCGTGGATTTGTAAACGATATCGCGTCCGGCGTACAGCAGGTTTGGATTCGTAAAGCCGACCACAAACGGCGCTTCAAAAATCGTCGGGCGATTGTTATCCGGCGGTCTGATCGAGCTCCAATTGTTTCCACCGTTGAGCGATTTGGCGAGGTTCAAAAATTGCGAGCTGCCGTAGAGAATATTGTCATTGCTCGGATCGATCGCAGTCCAACCGCCGTCGCCGCCGATGTGGCCCACGCTCCACGCGACCGTGCCTTTGTAGATCACAGTGTTGTTGTCTTGCAAACCGCCGAGCGCGAGATTGGAATCACGCTGGGAGCTGGTGAACCCGTTGTAGAATTGCGTGGTTTGATACCCGCCATTGCACGCTTCGAAAGTCGCGCCGCCGTCGCGCGTGCGAAACACGCCGCCGTCACCACCGAAATAGACGATGTTGGGATTCGTGGGATGATAAACGACTTCGTGCAAATCGACGTGCACGTATTGCGGCGTACCCTCGGGCGCGCCCGGCGCGATGACGCCGCGAAAAGCTTGCGAAGAAGATTTTTGCGCCAGGTTGCTCCCGCCCTGCGTCGATTTCCATACGTTGATGCCCACTGCAAAAACTTCGCCGTCGTTGCCCGGGTTGATCGCAACGTCGTGCGCGAACCAGCCTTGCCATTGCGAATGATCTTGCGTGCTCACCATGCGCCAGGTTGCGCCCGCATCTTCGGAACGCGACAGCCAACTGCGATTGTTCACGCCGGGTTCGAAGCCGTTGCCGAAGCTCGCCATCACGACGTTGGGATTATTCGGGTGAATCGCCAGCATCGCTTTGCCCGCATAAGCCGTGGGCACGCCCGCGAGAATTTTCGTCCACGTGAAGCCGCCGTTCGTGGTGCGATAGACGCCATAACCCGGACTGGAGAAATTGCCGCAACTGACGATGGCGAGGTTCGGATCGATCGGATGCACGGCCAAATCCATGGCCATAACCACGTCATGCACCCGCCTCCAAGTTTGGCCGGCGTTGTCAGATTTGTAAACGCCGTCGGTGGTCGCAGCCCAAACCACGTTCGGATTCAAGGGATGCACCTTCACAGCCCACACGCCCTTTTGTTGATCGTAGCTCCAGTCCAAGCTTTTTTCCCACGTACGGCCGCCGTTTTTGGATTTAAGAATGCCGATGCCGTAAGACCCGCGCGTGGCGCGACTCACTTGGCCGGGCCGCGCCTCTTGCACGTTGTACACCTCTCCGGTGCCAATATAAATCGTATTCGAATCATTCGGCGCAAATGCAATCGAACTCACGGCCAGCACGGGAAAACCCGTTGGCACACGTTCCCATGCCAACGCGCCTCGTCCAGCAGTATAACTGCGCCACAAACCTCCGCTTGCCGAACCGGCGTAAATTGTATTGGAATTTTGCGGATTGAAAGCGAGCGCCAGCGTGCGGCCGCCGCGATTGTGCGGACCAAGCGTTTGCCATGGCGCGGTTGCGGAGTTTTTGTGCAGCGCCGAGGGTTGCAGCGTTTGCCGCGCGTACTCGAACGCGGCATAACTCGCAGCGCTCGGAATGTCATCGTTGGGATAGGCCCGCTTAGCCGTATGCCATTGCAAAGCCTCATAAGCGCCCGGGCGGCGCGCCGGCGGTTTGTCAATCTTATTCCAAAGCAAGGCGAGGCCAACGGTGCCGAGCAATACGATGGTAAATTTTCGTTTGAGCATCAAACCCTCCTAAAAGCTGTTTAATGAATGAACTTTTGTAATTTAGAGGTGCAAGCCGGCTGAAGTCGGCTATCACTCAATCGTTTTTAGCCATCTTGAGATGGCTTCCATTTTTTAGCCTGATGATTCACCATCAGGCTTACCGCAGCAAAATCATTTTTCGAGATTGCACAAAACCGCCGGCGCGCAAGCGATACACATAAACGCCGCTGGGCGAATGACGAGCTGCAAACGTAAGCCTGTGTTCGCCCGCGTTTTTGTAGCCGCTGACGAGCTTCGCCACTTCCCTCCCGGCAAGATCAAAAACGATTAGCTCCACAACCGTTGCGCGCGGCAAGCTGAAGCCAATGTCAGTTGTGGGATTAAATGGATTGGGGAAGTTTTGCAGCAGCGCAAATTTTCCCGGCAAGACGCCGTTCGCTTCGCCTTCAACTACAGTTGTTTGGCTTTGAATCCATGCCAACGCGGCTTTCACCACGGTATCAATGCCATTCGCAACGTCCTCGCGCGCAAACCAGACTTTTTCATGCGGCTCGAGTCCCTGGTGCGCGAGATACTCGTGCGTGTTCACCAAATACTGCGAGCCGGTGGCGAGCATGGCGCTCCAATCACTGTTGCCGAGATTGATATTGTCGGAGCCGGTATTTCCTCCCGCAGCGGCTTTACCAAATATCCGCGCGCGCGGATGAAACGAGAGCCGCCGCGCTTCCAACTCGCCCGCGCTGATCGAGCCGGGACCGATCAAGATCGCAATCGGTTTGTCGTAATAAGTATTCGGATCGCCTCGAATAACCAGCGCCGAAGCGGGACGCAAGGGATCGGGCTGCATCGCGAAATGATCTTCGCCTCGGATGCGGCGGTCGAAACCAACGGTTGATACCGTTTGATTGAACAACAGAACCAGGCCCTCTCGGGCGAGCGCGGTTCCGCCGGTATTAAAACGAAAGTCGAAAATAATGCCCCCGGTTTCGGTGTGGTGCATCAGGCTATCAACCGCATTGCGGAATTGCACGAGTATGGTATTCTGCGCATCAGCGGCCCACGAAGTCACATAAACGTATCCAACCTTCGTGCCAGTGATGACGCCCCAATTCACGCGATCACCATTCGTGCGATCCGGCCACTTCACGCCCGGCACATCGATTTGCTCGCTGCCCCAGATGACGCGATTCTCGCTTGCGAGCAGATTGGTGTTGAAATGCAGCGTATCGCCGGTGCCGTATTTTACAATATCGATCGTATCGAAGAGATGCCAATTCAAACCGGCGGATTGCAGAAGATAATACGTGTTCGCTTCCTCCGTAGCGGCATTGGTAAAGTTGAGCGCGAGCGGCAACTCCGCCTCGAGCAGTATGGGATAAATATCTTTCCACAAGACGCCATCATAACCGAGCACGAGATCGCCCGGCACGAGGCCGAGCGGATGATTCGGCAGAGATTTGTACACGAGCAACGAACTGTCCGGCAACGGCGTCAACACTGCGCCAAAATGCTGATTCGTTCCCCATTGGCCGATGACGAAAACCGGCATGCCTTTTCTCAGCGTCGTGAAAGACACTCGAATATCGTAGGCGTAAGTGTGCAGCTCGTTTAGCTTGAACGTGAAATGATTCATGATCGCGGCAAATCTACCACGGCTCACTCCGGCTTCGATTTCCGGCCGATAAAGATCGCGCAGTGCGAAGATGTCCGGTTCGGAATTATGAAACGCGCCATACTGCAAATGCACTTCGTTCCACCAGCGATCGAAGATTTGTAGCTTCTGTGCAGTGGGCAAGCCTTGTCCCCATGCCGCGTCGATAATGGGCCGCCAATCCTTTTCGGTGAATTTCGTCGGACTCTCGCCGTAGGCATTTGCCCAATTGAAATTCGAGTTTGCCGGATCATCGGCATGCAATGAGGCGCAGAGCAAGTGAATTGTTATGACGGCAAAAATAAACTGCAGCCGATTTTTCATATCGAAGCCTCGCATTGAAAGAAATTTTTTTGAAACAGCGTTTTACCGGCCCAGCTTGCTTTTCGACCACCCGCTTATTTTTGGAAAAAACTCGGGATCGAACTGGCCGGTGGTAACATCGATCAAATCGTGATTCATGTTCGGGAAAAGGAAAATGGTGATGTCCTTATTCCGCTCTTGCTTGATCTTTTCAAGCTGCGCGATATCATAAAACGTCGGATTGCTGCGGTCCATGCCGCCGTAAACCCAGAGCGCCGGCACATTGAGCGCCTGCAAAGCGGCAGTCGGATCGTAGCCGTGCGCGCCGGTATAGTTCGCCAACATTGCCGTGAGTTGTGCGATGGATAGCGAAGCATTATCGGCGAGGTCATCGTAATAAATCTCGATGCCCACCGAGCTACCGCCGCCGCTGACGCCGATGATGAAAGCGACCTTGTCGGTTTGCGTCGCCACCAATGGCGCCACCCATGCGCCCTGACTCGTGCCCCAAAGAAAAATTTGTTTCGGATTGATATCCTGATGCGTGGCGAGAAAATTGACGATGGCCAGCACGTCGCTGGCGCGTTCGGGGATTAACTGGGCGCTGTTTTGGAGATTGACGTTTTGATAAGCGCCGGTCGATTGCCCGAGGCCGCGCTTGTCGTATCTGAATAATGCGATACCCTGTGGCAGCAGAATATCACGTGCCGGCCTATCCGCCTCTCTGGTCTCTCTGCCGGAGCCTGGAATGAATATCATCACCGGATGTAGGCCGCTCGTCGAAGGGAGATCGAGCGTTCCGGTAATGGTTACGTCGCCATTCTTGATGGAAAAATCACCCGCTCCCTTGGGAGCCTCGTCGGGTGGCGTTGGAGAATCTTCTTTGCACGACATCATAACAAAAAGAACACACATCCACACGAGTTTGTTCAAAACTTTTTGTGCGCTCATTGGAAGCATCCTTTCTTGGTTATTTTAGATAGGTCATGATTTTGGTTTCAACAAATGGAGACCGCGAGCCATTGCTCGGTATCGCTTCGAGCTTGTAGAAATAAATTCCGCTCGAAAGATCTTTTGCACTAAAGTTCACTTCGTGACGGCCGGCTGCTCGATGCTGGTTTCGAATTAACTCGGTGACGATGCGGCCATTCACATCGAAAACAGTTAACGTCACGCGGCTCAACGTTGGCAATGCAAACGCAATCCTTGTGGTTGGATTAAAAGGATTGGGATAATTTTGTCCGAGCGCAAAGCCCAGCAGAACCGCCGGAGATTCGTCTTCAACCGCAGTCGTGAGCGGATTCAAGCCCGTGCCCTCTACCGCCTCATAAACCGTATTGGTTTGAACGTTGGCATAAACATCAACCTGGCCCAATGGCCATTCGATACGGAGCGAATCGATACCGGCCGCATCTCCGAAACCGAAATGAATCTCTGGACTGTTCTGCCCGCAAAACGTATTCTGACTTGAAGCCTCGCGCAGTTGCCAGTAGATCTTGCCACCGATAGCGGCCTTCGCCCGGATTTTTGCCCCAAGTCCGTCGCGATTGCTGCTCGTTCCCACCAGCTTGATCTTCACCCAGCGATTGTTGTTGCTCAAATCGTTGCGATAAAAATGAGGCGGCGCTTGAATAGCCGGGCGAAAAACATTGGGGACAAACAGATCCAAATCGCCATCATTATCGAAGTCGCCGCCGGTGGCGCCCCAGCTCGGCGCGATGTCGGTCGTGAATGGCGCTGTAAAGATGCGGGTGAAAGTGCCGTTGCCATTGTTCTGATAAAACTTGTTGGCCGCGCCGTTGTTGTTGTCTTCCGCCACGAAAACATCCAGGTCGCCGTCATTGTCGAAATCGCCCCACACTTGTCCCAATGAAAGGCCGGCATCAGTTGCAATCGCTCCGCTCGTGATGGAAGTAAATTTCCCGCCGTCATTGCGATAAAGAAAATTACGCAACCCGGCGGCCACATTGCCGATGAAGTTGGTGAGATACGCATCGAGATCGCCGTCGTTATCGTAATCGATCCAATTCCACACTTGCCCGTCGACGAGATCGGTGCCGATGGGCGCATCGTTGATGCGCTCAAATGTGGCCGCGCCGGTTTGCTTGAGCTGGTTGCGATACAAATAATCGCGGGCGCGCGTCCCGTTCGCCGGCCCGCTGGCGATGAACAAATCCTGATCGCCGTCTTGATCGAAGTCCGACCACGTGGGCACGGTATAAGGTGCGAGCCCGGTAACAACGGGGCTGTTCGTGATGCGCTCGAACGTGCCATCGCCTTTGTTGCGAAAGAGAAAATTGGGCCGCGACGTGCCCACCGAGCCTGCGGCATGTGCAATGACCAAATCCACATAACGATCATTATCAAAATCCGCCCATGCACAGCCCCATCCGGCCAAGTCAAAACTGGAAAGGCTCAATGCGCTAACCGTCACATCGACAAAATTGCCGTTGCCTTGATTGCGATGCAGCACCGAACTGAAGCCAACCGTGAAGGCATCGAGATCGCCGTCGTTGTCGTAATCCGCCCAACTGTTGCCGATCGAGCTGATCGTCGTGAGGCTGCCGGCGTTGACGCGCGGAAAGCTGCTATTGCCCGCGTTGCGATAAAGATAATTACCGGTGGAACGATTGCTCGTGAACAAATCGAGATCGCCATCGCCGTCATAATCGATCCAACTCGCGCCCGAAGCATCCCTCACATCAGTTGCAATTTGCCCGGTAGTGATTTTGGTGAAGGGCTGGGCGTTCAATATCGCGTTGCCGTCAAGTAGAATCATCGCGGCTATGGTGAAGCTTCCACTGAGAATGTGGAACGGTTTGCGTGTGTGCATATTGTGCTCCTGATTTGTGCCAATAAGCAGCTACTTCAAATGATTATTTGACAGAACGTTCATTTCGGCGTCATCAAAAAATAACTCCCAACACGAAAGTAGTCCCCGCCCCTTGTGGGCGGCTGGTGATGCAGCGAACTCAAGTGCGCGATCATTGCCCCACAAGGGGGCAGGGCTACGACGAACTTGGGAAGTAATTTGAGGACGCTCATTTAATGAATGACATTGCTTTCCTTGCCGTGAATGGTGCGACAGGAGAATGTAGCGGCACGGCTTTCAGCTCGTAGAAATAAGTGCCGCTCGCAAGGCCGCGCGGCGCGAAAATCACTTCATGACGACCGCTTGGTTTGATTTGATCGCTGAGCAACTCAGAAACGGCACGGCCATTCACGTCAAAAACTTTCAAAGTCACACGGCTCGTCGTTGGTAATTCAAACGCAATGCGCGTGTTGGGATTGAAAGGGTTCGGATAATTTTGCGCCAAGTGAAAAGTCATGGGGAGTGCGGTTGAGGGCTTGTCATCAATACTTGTCGGCTGGTTGAAATCGCCGACAAGCATGCCGCGCCCGATCGTTGCAACGGCCACGCGGCCATCGGAAATGCGCGCAGCAACGTGTTCCGTCACCACGCTGCCAATGAGATCGTGCGCCTCTTGCTCCCAGATCGTGTTCGCGCCGTTCAGCACCGTCGTGGAAAATAAACCCGCGCTGGTGGCGACGAAATATGCCGTGCGTGAATCTCCCAAGTTCGTCAAAGGCAGAATGCTCGCCGCGCGCAGCGACGGCCCTGGATTCGCGCTTGTGCCGGTGAGATTGCCTTCGATTGCCGTGTAAGTTTGCCCGCCGTCGAGAGAATGATAAAGCCCGACAATGTTATAATTGGAAAACACCACGAGAATCTCGTTGGCGTTCAGCGGATTGACAGCGATGTTATGCACGTAAGTGTTCGCGGCTTGATTGCGCACGGAAATTTCCTGTAAGCCCGAAGTTGCCGTATGCGCATTTTCCCAATGATAAATGCGAGGCACGCTATTGAAATTTGATGCGCCGAAGTATAACACGTGCGCCGGATTCTGTTGCGACATCGCCATCGCCGTGATGAAATAACCGCTGGGCGCGGCGATCTGCGCGAGCGCCGTCCACGTGCTGGTTGGGTTTGCGGCTTCGATGTTGGTGTTGCGATAAATCACGTTGCCAACTGGAAAAAGCATGACGCGCTCATCCGCCGGAACGATCGCGTAGTAATGAATGAAGCGCCGGCCTTGCGTGCTGTTTTGCGGCGGCACGCTGATGAACCTTCCGCCGCCGACGCCGGTGCGATTAGGCGAAGTATAGCTGTGACGAAACACGTCTCCGAAATTGAGCGAAGAGTAAACGAATCGCTCGCCGAGATAACAATAAGAACCGTCACCGCCAAGGACCCATTGCGCATCCGGCGTTTGCGCGCCCGGCGAGGTTTGCGCCGACAACGCGTAGAGAATACCGTCATCCTGCGCGCCGCCGATAATTTGCTCGTCATGCGGCCGCGAGGAAATCGCGACGGCATACAATTGCGAGCTGACAAAGCCGCGATTTTTGTTTTCCCACACCACGGGCGTGGCCGTCACGTCGCGCGTAACGTAAACGCCGCCGTCATTCGCGGACCACATCTCGTTCGGTTTCGTGGGGTGAAATGTGATGAGCTGTTGATCGACATAATGATTGAAGTAAACGCCGCCGGCATTGGAATCGCCATAACCGCCGAAGTGCGTTTCATTGCGATTGCCGATGGGCGGCGAGGCGAAGCCGTTGCGCGAGCGAAACAATGCTGTGCCGCCGGCGATCACAAAATTTTCGTCATCCGGTTTTACTGCGAGCACCATACAGAAATTGAACCAAGCATGAATCGCCGCGCCAAACTCGGGCCTGCCGCTGTAACGCGGCAAATTCGCGCTACGATCTTCCGCGGCGCCCGTGCTCAAATTTATTTTGTGAAAGCGCATATCCTCGCGGCCGTCGCTCAAAGTTTGGCCGGTGAACGTGAGCGCGTAAACAATGTCCGGATTCGAAGGCGCAACGGCGAGCAAACTGCGTTGATGCGTGCTCGGAAAAGTCGCCGGCGTGATTCTCGTCCACGTCAAGCCGTCGTCGTTGGATTTGTAAACGCCCGGCGGATTCGTTTGCTGCGTCGCGCCCTGCGTTTGCTGCGATAAAATCGCGACCACCACGCCGTTCGATGCCACTGCCACCTCGCTCCACGCATGTTGCGCCACTCCGCCTAACACCAGTGGAAATGAAGCGTCGCCATCTGCCGAGCGATAAATTCCACTCGCATTGTTTGCGACGAACACCGTGCCCGTGGTCGGGCTGATGGCGAGGCGATGCACATAATCGAAGGCGGAATTAAAGATCGTAGGATCGGAATCCTTCGTGCTTGGCAAGAGTTGCCACGTTTCACCGTTGTCGATTGATTTAAAAATGCCCGCGCCCATGTACGGCGCCCAAAAGCCGCGATCGCTGGAGGTGGTGCCGCCGCGAAACTCGCCGCCGGCAAAGTACCACGTATTCGTTTGCCCGGCGCGTGGATCTTGCGCGATGGTGGTCACTGCGAACGAAACGCCCGGCGCGGTTTTGAGCGACCAGCTTGCGCCACCGTCGGTTGATTTCCACACACCGCTGCTCACACCGCCGGCAATGATGTTGTTGGGATCGTTGACATCCACGACCAAACCGCGCGTGCGCCCGGCGCGATTGTTCGGTCCGGCTGAAGCCCAATTGAACAACGAAGCATTGCTGCTCTTCGATAACGCTTGCGCGCGTTTCGGCAGCGTGCGCGCATATTCCAATTCGCGGCTGCGAATACCCGGCGGAATCATGCCGGTGGCGGGATCAATGAAGGTTTGAGATAACTCCTCGAGTCCAAGCGGAGAGCGTTCCTTCTCTTCACTGCGGCTTGCAGCAACGCGCTCCGACAACGCCAAATTCCTTCTGCCATTCATCAACATGAATCCAATGACAGCGAACAGCATGAAGACGGCGGCAATGATAAAAACTCGTGAGGTGGTTAATCGCATGGAGCACTCCGATTGCGTGAAAGGTTCTCAGCCAGCTACAAGTTCAATCATCGCAAAAAAAACTTTCTGTAAGCGGATTGAACGAATAAAGCGGATACAGCTTTTTGCTTTATCCGCTATATTCGAAAAATCCGCTTGCAGTAAGCTTTGGGGTTGCGGCTTATCGCAGCAAAATCATTTTTTGAGATTGCACAAAATGCCCGGCACGCAAGCGGCACACATAGACGCCGCCCGGCAAATTGCGGACTTCAAACCTGAGTTCATGTTTGCCCGCACTTTTGAAGCCGTTCACGAGCTTCATCACTTCTCGTCCGGCGAGATCAAAAACGGAGAGTTCCACAAAAGTTGCGCGCGGTAAGCTGAAGCCAATAGTAGTCGAAGGATTGAAAGGATTGGGATAATTCTGTTGCAGCGCGAAGCCTTGCGGCAGGCTCTCTCTTACTGTCACTGCCGTCACCGCTGAAGGCCCAAAGGCCACGCTGTTTGGTGCGCGCATGTCACCGCTATTGGCGAAAATGCCGAGCAAACGACCGGAACGATCGTAACGATTGATCGTGTTGCGCGACCAATCGCAAAGATAAAGCGAGCTATCCGGACCGAAGACAAAGCCTTCGGTATTCAGCATGCCGGTGATGAAGTTCGATTTGAAGCGGCCGGTTTGCCCATCAAAGTGAAGCACAGAACCCAAAATCCAATCGACGACAAACAGATCGTTGCTCTCACCGAACCACAAATTCACCGCGCCACGCAAGCGTCTCGCTTCGGTGAAGACGCCGAGAAATTTTCCGTTCGCATCGAACTTGCGCACGTCGGCAGAGCCGTAACTGGCAACGTAAAGGTTGCCGTCGGCATCCCATGCGTGGCCGCAGGCTTGATTGAGATCGGTTTCAGTGAACTCATTGACGAAAGCGCCGGTGGCAAAATCAAAACGCACAACTTTGTTTTTTGCCGGCCCCCATTGGCTAATGTAAAGCAGGCTGTCCGGGCCCAGCGTCATCTTTGTGGGATTGTCGAGATCGTAGCCGGAAGTGAAGTTGCCGAGAAAATTGCCGGTGTCGCGGTCGAATTTCAAAATGTGCCTGTTGCCGCGCCCGCTCACCAATAAGTGCCCATCCAACCCGAACAAAACTTCCTGCGTTGCGTTCAAGCCGCCGGCATTGGGCTTGACGAAATCGCCGAGATACGCGCCGGTTTGGCCGTGATAACGCTTCACGGAGTTGGTGTTGCGGCTACTGACGAACAAATCAAGCAGCGCGGTTTGCGCTTGCAGCTCACGAGCAAGCAGCGCAATGCTGAACACGGATAATAACATGATGAACTTTTTGACGCCGAAATTCGGCGCCGGCGAGGCTTGTGCCTCACAAGCTTTTGAGCAATGTTTCATGGCAAACTCTCATTAAAAGTTGCTTTGAGGGCATGATGGCGGCGTGGTTATTTGAAAATTCAATGCGGGCATTGTACCAAGAGACGAAATTTTTCGGCAAGTGAACATACCCAAATGTGGGTATTTTTAAAAGAAGATGAGAGGTTGGAGTAATGGCGTGAAAAGAGCAACGGAATTTCCGAAACGTCTCATTTTTCCATTTCTATTTTGCCGGCAACGACACGAACCATGCGATCAATTCCTTATTATCCACGATGCTCCACGAATGCGGGTGTCGAGTTCCATCCGGCAGATATCCTTTGTCCGTCGTCAGGATCAGCTCGGCTTGCTGGTTTCCCAAGAGATTTAAAGCATTGATGAACGCGGCGAGATCGACCGCGTTTATGCCATAATAGTCTTTCCGTCTGGTTGCCATCCACCATTTGACGTCGGGCTCGGTGTAAGCGCGAATGGCAATATTCGAAAAATATTGCTCATTGCCTTTGCCTTCCGAAGAATAGCAATAAGGCGAATAATCGGCATATCTTTGAAATTGATTTTTTGGCGTGCCGCCGAGATTGGCTTCGAGATAGCCCGACACCCACGCGCCTTCATTCGCCGCTGTCGGCTGAAAGTTCAAATCGCGCGCCTTGACGGTCTCTTTCCAAAAGCGCACGAAGTCGAGAGGCGAATCGCAAATAGCGATGGCTTTCGGCACAATGCCTGCCGCCATTTTAGTCTGTTTGGAGAAGATCGCGTATTTGAGTGCGCGCGTCCCGGCGAGCGACATGCCGGCAAACAATAAATTCTCTTTGGGCAGATGATATTTGCTCAGCGCCTCGTTGATGTATCGATCAATCTGCTTGAGCTTTGCTTCCTCAAAAAAGAATTCGAGGCGATTGCCAGTGGTCACGTACAGCGCGCCCAAATCATGTTGCAGCGCATAGAATTCGAGATTGGGTTCTTTGTTGGATGGCAACGGATCGCGATTCGCGTTGAAGAAAACGACCAAGCCTCTAGCTTTGCCGCTCTCCGGCAACATTAACGTGTAGCCGGCATTTTCGACCGGAATCGCAATCTGCGGCGTGAGAAAGATTTGCCCTGCTAATTTTTCTTCATACTGATAAACTCGCTGGGCCGCGGCGGTGGCGTGGAGAGCGAAAAGCGTGATGAGTGTGGAGAGAGCTCTTTGCCTTGCGATAAATTGCAGGCAACTTATCACACGCACAATTTTGCCATCTGATGGTGCTTTTCCCATTTTCGACAAGATCATTGCTTCTCCTTAGATACGATTTCCCAAACGCTTCAAACCAGCTTCTCCTGATAGGCTTTGGCGACGGCCTCGGACATGGAATTCACCTCCAATTTTTTGTAGATGTTCTTGAGGTGGGAATGCACCGTTCCCTTGCTGATGTGCAGCGAATCGGCAATCATCTTATAACTTTTGCCGCGACAGAGTTGGGAAAGTATTTCCGTTTCGCGCGAAGTCAACTCGGCGCTTTGCGTTCGTTGAAAAGATTGAATGACCATGCGCGCGATGTTGGCGCTCATCGGCGAGCCGCCGGCATGCACTTCGCGAATGGCCTCCAACAATTTGGCGGGCGGCGTGGTTTTGAGCAGATAGCCGCAGGCGCCGGCGCAAAGCGAATCGAACACGCGTTGATCGTCATCGTGAATCGTGAGCATGATCACGCTAAGCTCCGGCAGGGCGCGCTTGAGACGGCGCACACCCTCGATGCCCGACATGCCAGGCAACTGAATATCCATCAGCACCACATCCGGCAAATGCTCGGCGATTTCCCGCAAAGCCAACTCGCAATTACTGTAGGCCGCGACGCAAGCAAAGCCTGGCGTGCCTTTCAGCAAGAGCTGCAAACCCTGCCGGATGTCGGCGTCGTCCTCAACAATGGCGACTGAGATCATGAATAATCTTAAAATAAAACATTTTTAGCAGTCATCTCAATCCCCATTCTTGGGTAATTCGCCGGAAAAACGAATCACCGTTCCGCTGCCATGCTTCGAGCTAATCGCAAAATCTCCTTGCAACTGCGCCGCCCGTCGTTTCATATTTTCAAGGCCATTACCGGAACCGTTTTGAGATGAAGCCTCGCCATAAACCAGCCCTTTGCCGTCATCCGACAACGCAATTTCCAATTTGCCATTTTGCCAATTGAAAGTCGAGGCGGCGTTTTCGCCGCGCGCGTGCTTCAAAATGTTGTTCATGCCTTCTTTGAAAATCAGCGCGAGCTGGCGTTTCCATTCCATCGTTAATTTGACTTTGCCCAAATCTTCCGAAAGCCCGTGCACTTGAAAATTGACGCCGGTATCTTCGAAGAGCCCATCGCCGAACTCTTTGAGATGAAGCGCGAGCGCGAAGAGCGAATCCTTCTCCGGATTCAGCGTCCAAATGAAGTCGCGCGCATCGGAGCACAAGCTTTGTGAAGCCTCCGTGACTTTGTTGAGATGGCCGAGCAGCTCCGGCGAAGAACCGTTCATGCCGCGTTTGATGATCTCGGCGAACAAGGAAATTTTGGTGATTTTGTGGCCCATCTCGTCGTGATAATCACGCGAGATTTGCTCGCGCACTTTTTCGCGCTCGGCAAAGCGCACGCGCGCCAGTTGCAGCGATTGTTTGAGCTGGCGACGAACGCGATATTCATGCGCGAAATAAACCAAAGCCGCGAAGCACGCAACCGCCAGCCCATAAAACCACCACGTGCGCCAAAACGGCGGCGCGATCACGAGGCGGATACTCGCGCTATCATCGTTCCACAGGCCGTCGTTGTTCGAAGCCTTCACACGAAAAACATATTCGCCCGGTTCGACGTTGGTGTAATTGGCGTAACGCCGGTTGCCGCAATGCGTCCAATCTGCGTCGAGCCCCTCCAATTTATAAGCATACTGCACGTTCTCGGTGCCGATATAATCGAGCGCGACAAATTCCAGCGCGAAGAAATTCTCATGGTGGAGCAATTGAATTTTCGACAACTCCGGCAGCGGCAGATCAAACTCTTTCACCCGGTCGAACGGTTTAAAGCGCGTCAGCACAATGGGAGCAGCATACGGCTCATCCTTCACCAAACGCGGAAAGAAACGGTTAAAACCACTGGCCCCGCCGAAAAACATCTCGCCGTCGCCGCTGCGAAAACAGGCGCCGAGATGAAACTGCAAGCTTTGCAAGCCATCGCTCCGGGAAAAGGCGCGAACTTTTTTTCCTTCCGGTGCCGCGGGATCAAAGCGCGCCAGCCCTTGATTGGTGCTGATCCAAAGACCGCCCTTCTCATCTTCGAGAATGCCGAGAATTTTATTGCTCGGCAACCCGTCTTTCATGGTGTAATGCGCGAAACGCTCCTTGCCGTTGGCATCGCGGGTGAGCGTACACAGGCCGCCGCTGTACGTGCCCACCCACAGCGTGCCGTTGCGGGCTTCATAAAGAAAATTCACCGAGCGGTTGCACAAGCCCGCCGGATGGTTTGAATCGGGAAGATAGTTTTTAATGTGGCCGGTATTCGGATCGAGCTTGCTCAACCCTCCCAACATCGTGCCCACCCAAATGTTGCCGGAACGATCCGCCAGCAACGCGCCAATATCATTCGCGGGCAAGCTGACCGCGTTATTCGGGTCGTACAAATAGCGCGTTACTTTCCCATTATTGGGATCGAAGCGATTGAGTCCGAATACCGTGCCGATCCACAACGCGCCGTCATTGCTCTCGGCAACACAGCACAAAAAATCCGAGCTGAGTGTGGCGGCATCGTTGGGGTTGGAACGAAATCCAACGAACTTGCCGTTGCTCAACATTCTGTTGAGTCCGCTGCCTTTGGTGCCGACCCACTTCGTGCCCTGCCGATCTTCGTGAATGAACGTGATGAAATTCGCGCCCAAGCTGTTGCGGGCGCGATCATCATGCTGAAAATATCGTGGCCGTGCGCCGTCGGCGTCAACGATCAAACCGTTGGAAGTGCCGAGCCAAATTCTCTTTTCCCGATCGAGATAGATACTGTGTATCTGATTCCGCTCGGCGTCTTCCGCAACGCGACGGTGGGTGAACTTTTTAGGCGCTTGCTTGAATAATCCTTCGCTCGTCGTTGCAATCCAAACCAACCCGGCACGATCACGAAAAATCGAGTTGATTTTTCCGCCAGGCCGGGCGCGTTGACCTTTATTCTCGGGCTGCAAGCGGATAAAGCGCTTTTGTTTCGGATCGAGCGAATTGAGGCCGGCATCGGTGCCGATCCACACTCGGCCGGAATCACCTGGCGCGATCGCGGCAATAAAATTGGAACTCAGCGAATTGGGATTATTCGGCTCGTGAAAATAATGCGTAAAGGTTTCCGCGGCGGGGTCAAAACGATTGAGGCCATGCGCCGTGCCGATCCACAAAACTCGGCTTTGCGGATCGGGATCGCTGGCAATACACCTCACGGCATGATGGGAGATTGCGCTGGGCGTATAAGAATCTTGTAAGTTGCTGAGCAGCTTGTTGGCGCTTCTTGCCTCGAGTGAAAAGATTTGAATCCCCCAGTTTTCCGGTTTAGCCGGCGGCCAGTGATTCCATTTTTTAAATGAGTGGCTGTCGTCGGAACGATAATGCAAAGCGTAGTCGCCCGGCGGCAGCTTCACAACTTCGATGAGCAAACGATTTTTGAGCGCGCCGCCCGCATGCCGGGTGCGATCATAGGACATTTCCCATGCCGGATGGCTCGCGCCGTTGCGCTCCAGCCAACCGAAATCGGTCAACGCCTTTGGCCCTCCTTCAGCGGCGGCGATGAGCAAAACGTAACTCGGCGCGGCAAGCTCGAATGAAGCTTCTCGCGTTTCATCATCGCCAATTTCCAGCAACGCCGCCAAAGGCGGTTGCGCGGCTTTCAGCGAATCGACAATTGACAAAGCGCCAATTGTATATTGCCGGTAGCCACCCGGAAAATTCGGATGCTGCCACGTATAAGTCGTAAAGTGCCCGGTGAGCAGATCGAAACGTTGCAAGCCGCCGCGATCGGCGCCGACCCACAACGTGCCCGTGCGATCACGATGAAGCGCCAGAATGCTGTCGTCATTCAAACCGAAGGGATTGCCTGGTTCGCGCCGATACGCCGTCACCTGGTTTGACGATAGATCGAGCTTATACAATCCGGCGCCAAAAGTGCCAATCCAAAGATTGCCGGCGGCGTCTTCACCGATGGTGGAAATGCCGTGGCGTCCCAAGTGCTGCGAATTTTCAGCATCGCGGGCATATTGATAAAAGCGGCCCGCCGCCCGCTCGCGAAGATTCATGCGCGCGAGACCGTTGACGGTCCCAACCCATAAGGTGCCATGGCGATCTTCGTGCAACGCGGTGACGGAGTTGGCTGGCAACGAGGTGGAATCAAACGGCGTATGCTGATAATGCGCGAAGCCATAGCCATCGTACATGTACAGCCCGTCCGCCGTCGTGATCCATAGAAAGCCGAAGCGGTCTTGCAGCAAGAGATGCACATCATTCGCGGCGAGGCCGTCATCGTGGGTGAAGCGCTCGAAGTTCGGCCAATCGGCTTGCGCGCGCAAATTAGAGATCAACACCAAAAAACTGGCGAGGCCAAGCAGCAGGAGTTTCATTTGATTCGAGGCTAGTTTTAAAAAAGCAAGGTAAAATACAAAATCAAAACGAGACCAATGGAGATCATGGTTACGTTTAAATGACGGCGAAGCAGGCGAAAAGGAAATTTTTGTAACTATTCAGCCATCCTCTCGCATGTCATTCTGGAAGAATCCTTTTTTGCACTAGCACAGTGCTTGAAATAAAAAAGATTCCTACGGAATGACAGCTTTTGGGGATATGATTTTTTCAAAAAAAACTTTGGGGCGAAGCCCCAAACCCCACTCGTTGTTCTCGCTCCGTTCGCTTGCGCTCGTCCCTCGCGCTCGCTCTCTCCGCTCAAACAACTCGTTTCTGCTCATAGGTAAAGCCGGAGCGAGCTACCGCTGACTACGGGACGAACACCAGGCGGAAGCCAAAGTTGAAGTTGCGGTAGTCGGGGCTGCAGTCGCTGCGAAACGCGGAGCGGCAGTACTGCGCAAGGCCGAGCCAACTGCCGCCGCGCAACACCCGGCCCGAACCGGTTTCCGGTCCCGCCGGATTCCCTACAGCGCCTTGCTTTTTGTACGCCTCGTAGTATTCTGCACCATACCAATCCAAGCACCACTCATAAACATTGCCGTGCATATCGTAAAGCCCCCACACATTGGGCGGATAACTGCCTACCGGCGTGGTTTTCTCCAAATATTTGCCTTTGGGATAATTTTTATACGGATAATTTCCATCGTAATTTGCCTGCTCGGTCGTCAAGTTGCCACCGGTATAAAACGGCGTGGTGGTGCCGGCGCGGCAGGCGTATTCCCACTCGGCTTCCGTGGGTAGGCGGCCGCGCGCCCACTTGCAGAAAATGTAAGCATCGTACCAGCTCACCTCGATGACCGGCTGGTTTTCATCTTCAAAAAATTCTCCATACTCTTCCATGTTTCGTTTCTTATGGTCAGGATCAAAGCGCTGGTACTGGCCGACGGTCACCGCATAGCGCCCCAATCGGAACGGCGAAATTTTGACCGAACGAATGGGTTTCTCGTCATCAAATTCATCGCCGCCCATCTCGAATTCTCCGCCTTTGATTTCTGCCGGCTGCCAGAATTCGTCCTGCTTGAACGCCGCGGCGTGGGTTTCATATTGCCGTTCCGCCGGCCAATGGTCGAACATGGTTCCGCTTATCCTGGTTGCCTCATCGGTACCGAGGCGGCGAAGCACGTCGTCGCAGTGGCATAAAACTTCGCTGTCGGTTTCGCCGGTCATAAAAATGCCGGCAATGAAATCCAGCACTTCCCGATCATCTTTTAAATTTTCTTTGATGCGGCGAACGATTTTTATCCGCTCTTCCCGGTCGATGCGCTCCGTCCAAAGCTTTTTAATGACGTCATGGTTGACTTTCTTGGGGTGCGCATCGAGATAACAGCGGGCGCCGAGAGTGGGATCGGCCTCGAACAACAGTTCCAGCACCGGGGTCGGATGCTCCAAAAGCCCGACGGTGAGACGGTTGACTGCGGTCCACAGCGGGTCGGTTGCCCACTGCAGCGGCTTAATTTTGTGAGTGTCTTGTTCGATAAAATCAGCCAGCCGGGGTTTGGGGTCTGTCTTTTGCCATTGGCGCAACAGCGGCGCCAACACGCTTTCCAGTTTTTTAGCGGCGAAATATTCGCGGAAGGTGTTGTGCTGAAACTCATAAATAGGCAAATAGCAAAAAGCAAACAGCAAGCGCTGCCACGTTTTTCGTGGGGTGAAGAGTAAAAACCTGCTGTACGCGATGTGCACAAATTTGTGAAGCAGCTTCACATTCAAAGCTTGTCATTGGGAGAATGTTCTGATCATAAGAAAAAACGTAACCGCATGAGATTTTAAGCTATAGAGCTTATCGTTTCACTTGCGCTTTTTCTGGTACGAGGCTTGCTCTGACTTCTGTACGCAAGGCGGACACCACACTTCTTACGGAAACTCAGGTTTAAACGGGACACTCGCTGAACACCACTTGCACATTTCTTCACTTGTCTCAGACGTTAGTACCTTAATGTTGCACATAAAAAATCAAACCCCGATTTTCCTTATAGTTGCTGAAACCCATTGGATGGCAGTTTCGATCATATAATGCAAAATCGGGGTAGTAAAAATCTCACGGAGGCAGCCTCATGAAACGGGCACTTTTTCTCGGTTTCGGTTGACAAAACGCAGAAAAGTAAATTTCAAGTCATCTCAACTTCATTCATCTAACCGACAAGGAGCTACTATGAATGAGCGTTGCGTTTCATTCGTGATTCCTGCCTTTCTCACCTCTCCGTTAAAAGCTCAGCCTCGATCCGGTTGGGTCTTTATAGGTGAGTTAGGACACTACAAGTTAACCATCTTCTGGCAGTGATTTCGCGCTGCCTTGAATAAAATTCAATTGCACGGAGGAAATAATGAACGCAAAGATCGTCCGATGGATTTGCGGTGTTGGCGCCGCACGGTTGATGCTTCCACTGTTGATCTTATGGTTGTCAGCATACACGGAGGCCGTCGCCCAGAATTTCTGGCAGCAGACCAACGGGCCATATGGTGGGACCACGTTGACCGTGTTTTCTTTTGCAATTAATTCAGCCGGTGATATTTTTGCGAGCACAAATGGTGGTGGGGTCTTTCGCTCGACCAATAATGGCGGCAGTTGGGCCGCCGTCAATACCGGTTTGACGAACACTTTTGTCAATGCTATTGCTATCAACGCCAGCGGGCATATTTTTGCTGGGGCTTTGGATAGGGTCTTTCGCTCGACGAATAATGGCGACAGTTGGACCGCCGTCTATACCAGCTTGACGAGTTCTTTTGTCGTCGCTCTTGCCATCAACGCCAGTGGGCATATTTTTGCGGGGACGCGTGATGGCGGGGTCTTTCGCTCGATGGATAGTGGCGACAGTTGGACCGCCGGCAATACCGGTTTGACGGGCACTTTTGTCGTCGCTCTTGCCATCAACGCCAGTGGGCATATTTTTGCGGGGACATTTGGTAGCGGGGTCTTTCGCTCGACGGATAATGGCGGCAGTTGGACCGCCGTCAATATTGGTTTGAGTACCCCTTTTGTCGCCGCTTTTGCCATCAACGCCAGTGGACATATTTTTGCGGGGACACGTGATGGCGGGGTCTTTCGCTCGATGGATAATGGCGACAGTTGGACCGCCGTCAATACCGGATTGACGAACACCCTTGTCCTTGATTTTGCCATCAACGCCAGTGGGCATATTTTTGCCGGCACAGGTGGTGGGGTCTTTCGCTCGACCAATAATGGCGGCAGTTGGACCGCCGTCAATACCGGTTTGACAAGATCTATTGTCTATGATCTTGCCATCAACGCCAGTGGGCATATTTTTACGGGGATACTTGATGGCGGGGTCTTTCGCTCGACCAATAATGGCGACAGTTGGACCGCCGTCAATACCGGATTGACAAACACCCTTGTCCTTGCTCTTGCCATCAACGCTAGTGGGCATATTTTTGCGGGCACAGGTGGTAGCGGGGTCTTTCGCTCGACCAATAATGGCGGCAGTTGGACCGCCGTCAATGCCGGTTTGAGGACCCCTTCTGTCATCGCTCTTGCCATCAACGCCAGTGGGCATATTTTTGCGGGGACAAATGGTGGTGGAATCTTTCGCTCGACTAATAATGGCGGCAGTTGGACCGACGCCAATAACGGTTTGACGGATACTGAAATCTATGCTCTTGCCATCAACGCCAGCGGGCATGTTTTTGCGGGGACCGCTGGTAGCGGGGTCTTTCGCTCGACCAATAATGGCGACAGTTGGGCCGAGGTCAATACCGGTTTGACGCGTCATGGATTTGTTGCTCTTGCCATCAACGCCAGTGGGCATATTTTTGCGGGGACATTTGGTAATGGGGTCTTTCGCTCGATGGATAATGGCGACAATTGGACCGCAGCCAGTGCCGGTTTGACAGCATCCATTGTCTTTGCTTTGGCCATCAACGCCAGTGGGCATATCTTTGCGGGAACAGATAGTGGCGGGGTCTTTCGCTCGACGCATAATGGCGACAGTTGGACCGCCGACAATACCGGTTTGACGAGCACTGATGTCCAAGCTCTCGCGATCAACACCAGTGGTTATATTTTTGCGGGAACCGCTGGTGACGGGGTGTTCCGGAGTGTGCAATCAACAACTGCTGTAAGAGCAAGGGAAACCGTCAATGTGATACCTTCGTCGTTTGAATTGGCGCAAAACCATCCCAACCCATTCAATCCTGCAACCACTATTAACTATGGATTGCCACAACAAGCCAGGGTCAAGCTCGAGATTTTTGACATCGGGGGCCGGTTGGTGCGTACGCTCGTGAATCACCATCAACCCGCCGGTCGTTACACGGTAACTTGGGATGGCCGTAACGAGCAAGGCCAAGTGGTTGTCAGTGGGATATTCATCTATCAGTTCCGCGCCGGAGATTTTGTCAGAACGCGGCGGATGGCGTTGGTGCAATAATGCTTCGAAGGGTCAAGAAAGAAATAAAATACCGTGCATGAACCGAGCGATAAGCTTTAAGCTTTTTGGCAGAACTGCATGAGTTGCTTTCTCAGTCGAATGAAAATTGAAACCATCAAGAAAGGAGTGCGCAAATGTTTGGAAGATTTTCGCTATTGACCTGCATTGCCGCGGTCGCTTTGATTGTCGCTGCAGTACCCGCTCCCGTCGCGGGTCAGTTGGGAGGCTATGCCGTCGTCGGCTACGGCTTCCGGTCACAGAAAGGCTACTATCCAGCCACTAGCGGCCCGATGATCCGAGTCAGCGCGCTCTTACGTGTCGCCGGCCCCGTCGCGCTTGGCGGCGAGGTCGGGCACTACTGGCTTGGCGAGACCCGCGAATTCGACGTCGTTAAGCGCGATCGTATTCTCACCCTCGCCTTTTGTATGGAGTTCGGCAAGCCGAGACCCGGGATCTCGCCGCGTATCACATTCGGTGTAACCGGGAACTTAGTCTCCACTATGATCAAGACAGACACTTACACCTCCACGCTTTCCGGTTATTTGATGGGGCCGCACATTGGCCTCGCTATAGTCAGAAAACCCGCCAGCGCCACGCTAGCCTTGCGTGCTGAGGTGCGCACAGCGTTGATGCTCGGACTGTCAGGAGAGTCCTTCTCTCAAAACTGGCTCACCTCGGTGAGCCTCGGCGTGGCCTTTTAGGCTGCGAGCTCGACGAAGAACGGATGAAGCTTATGAATCGGTTTCAAGTTTTCAGCTTTACTTGAAAAGTTTGCGCAGACTTTTTGCCTTTCAAGCTGTTCGGGTGAATGACCATTTTATTTAAAATTTCCGGAGATCTGAAAATGAAAAATCATGTTGCCGGTCTCGGGCTCGTGATCGGGACGTTCCTCGCGTCCTCATCGCTTTTCGCGCAGCCCTGTTTGACTGCCAAGCCGGCGCCGGCGTGCCGTTCCTGCTTTATCACGGAGCTTGGCTACGGCTATAAAATCACTTCGCCCTTGAAAAGAACAAACATTGAAACGGTTGGGAATTCCGTTACGAATGTTTACGAATGGGAGGTTGGGGGCCGCCATTATTTGACCTCGGAATTGGGGTACCTCTACAACCTCAATGCGCAATACGGCCTCGGCTTCACGCACTTTACGCGCTGGGATATTGGGCATAATCTGCGGGGCGGCATGAAACTGAGAATGCGAAGATGGCTCAATCCGAAAACCAGTTTGGACCTTTCCGGCGGCACGATTTTATGGGGCATCGACGACTCCGATCTCAAGCGGTCGACTTTTATCGGCGGCGCCAGCGTGACTTTCAGTGATTGGGAGGCGGTGAATGTGATGGTCGAGGTCTTGGAAACGCAGAGTTTTGACAACCTCTATTTTTCCGATGATGGCACGCGGTATCGCAATTTCTCGCCCCGCCGGCGCAACGTCGGCGTTTATCTCGGCTACAAACTCAGCTCGAAACCAGGTTTGGTGGGCAATGCCGCCGCGTTGGTCACGTTTGGTGTCGCGGTTGCAATTATTCTTGCGAGCATTCAATCCGATTGAAATTATGCATGCGAAAGGGGCGAATGGTTCCGCCTTTTTCGCTTATCTTGAAAAGCTGGTGCAACATTTTACCTCTCAGGAGTTGGAATATGGAAAAAAACATTTGGCTTTCTGTGATCGTCGCCGTTTTCATCGTTGGCTGCGCGCACACGCACCGGCTCGAGCAACAGCCGCCGGCGGTGTATTTCGATGAAATCAACAAAACGGCGCAAAGCCGCAAGGGACAAATTGCCTTGAAGAGCGGCCAAGCCTTCGAGGGCCGAAATATTCATGTGGCCTCCGACTCGACTTTGTGGCTTGATGCCAAAGCCGGCAACAAACAAAGCGTAGCGACTGCGGAAATCAACGCGATCATGATCAAAAGCGCCGGCAAAGGGGCTGTGGAAGGTTTGGGGATTGGCATTTTGGCGGGATTTGCCTCAGGCTTTTTGCTGATCATGAGTGCGGATATTTCTTGCGAGGGGTGTCGTGGGGGCCTTGCTCTCGCCTTCGGCGGCATCTTTACCGTCCCCGGTGGATTCGCCGGCGGGCTGACGGGCGCGGCGATTGGCAGCAGAGACAAGTTCATCATGCCCAACGCTACGGAGCAACCATCAAACAAATGACGCGACAAATTTTTTAACCGAGAGTCGTTATGACAACCAAAAAATTCACCATTGGAACTGTAACCGGCATCGCCGTTCCGGGGAATCGCACGCTCACGTTGAAAGATGCAGCTGGCGTTCATTATTAACAAAAAACGTGCGAAATGCCCTCATACAATTGTCTATATTAGTAGAGGGAGCGCACGGTCTCGCATGAGGGCAAACCATTTCTCACAACGCTTGCAATGGCAAATCACGATACTCTTATCATCAAACCAATTGGAATTATCCGGCAATGAAGAGAATCTTACGAAGGAGTTTGCCATGAAAATCAAACATTGGGTTTGTACGCAAGTTTTTTTGATCGTGCTTTTCAGCATGGGTTGCTCACAATCTCGGCTGGTCAGCCGGCGCGAATTTTCCGAGCAACTTGTCAAGCTGAAAGCCGGCAGCCGGCTCAGCCTTCAGGATAAGGGCAGCCAAAAACACCGCGGTGTTTTGGCGACGCCGGTGAGCATGCTTCCGGACTCTTCGCAGGTGATCATTATGGAAAACTCTCTCGAAGGCACCAAACATCAATTCACGATTTCACCCATGCTTTCGCGGTCGGCTTCGACGCAAATTAGCATCCGGCGCAAAGGCACGGCCCCAAATATTTTGGCCGGCGCCGTGTTAGGTACACTGGCTTTCGGAGGAATTGGCCTGCTGGTCGGAAATCACCTTTTGGGAGAATGCAATCCCGGCGATGGAGATTTATGTATTTTCCCCGATGTCATTATTCCTGGCGGTGGTGCCGTTGTAGGTTTAGTAACCGGCTTTTTCATCGGAAAAGCCATACCGAGTTATAACTCGTATACCGTGTTCAACACGCAATTGACCGTGCAACCGGTGAAATGAAAATGAATATGTCAAAGCCGTCTTAAAGTTTTCAACCCTTAACCACAGGAGGCTGTTATGTCCACTCATTTACGTTTTCTTTATCGGGCGGCGGTCGTGATTTTATTCACACTGCCCAACTGGCTGTTCGCACAATCCGGCGGTTCGGCCCTTTCATTCGACGGCAGCGACGACTACGTCCAGGTGCGGGATGATCCTTCGCTCGATATGACGACCGGCGTCACCATCGCGGCGTGGATCTTTCTCGATTCCTACACCGAGTGGGCCAGCATCGTCACCAAAGGCGGCATCGTCGATGATGGCGACGAGTTGACGCCCAACAATTACACGGTTCATCAAAGCGGACCGAGCGCGGCCTCGGGAGAATATGGGCATTTGCGTTTCACCACGGGTTTCGGTTTGGCCGGAGATTCTCATTCCATCATTCCTTTGCACGAATGGCACCACGTGGCGGTGACGTTCGATGGCACCTTCGTGCGTTTCTATTTGGATGGCCAGGCGGACGGCGGGGTTTTCTTTCCAGGATCGCTTCCGCCGAATGACGATCCGCTGCACATCGGCGTGGATTTCCCCGGCGGCGATGAATACTGGCATGGCCGCATCGACGAGCTGATGATTTTCAATCGCGCCCTCACCCGCGACAACATTCGTGCGTTGCGGGATGGCGATCGCCCTTCCAACCTCGCGGGATTTTGGCGGTTCAACGAAGGGTCGGGCAGTATCGCGCACGACCGTTCGGGGCGGGAAAATCACGGCCGGCTTTTTGGCAATCCGGCGTGGGTAACTCCGGGCGCGCCACTCCACCTTTTCTCGAAAGAGCTGGCCGGAGAATTTGCAGAACAAACTGCCGGCGAATTTTTGCTGATGTCGAACTATCCGAACCCGTTCAATCCCGAAACCGAAATTCGCTTCCAGCTTCCGGAAGCCGGGCATGTTGTGGTAAAAATTTTCAACACCCTCGGCGCCGAAATTCGCACATTGATGGATGACCGGCGCGAAGCGGGCTATCACGCGGTTCGCTGGGATGGAAAAGATAGGAATGGTAATCCGGTAGCGAGTGGATTGTATTTCTATCAACTGCAAACGGCGGCTTTTTCGCAGGTGAGGAAGATGAATCTGTTGCGTTAAGAATGGCAGTGGCTCCACCGTAGAAACAGGTGAAGACCGCGAGCGTTTCCGCCTGTTTCTACGGATCGGAGAAAAATAGCGTGTGAGAAATGTGGTTGTAAAACTGTCTATATTGGTGGGGGGCGAAAATCGTCGCCCGGCCAATGATTTCTTAAAACCCTCGCAAAGGCAAAAAATGCTTTTGCGCTCTTCAACTCATTTATCATTTTAGCAGGGAGGAGCGGAAATGCGAACCATGAAGAAACTGTCCGGCGCCATCGCCGTATCAAGCCTTGCCGTTTTCCTGGTCGCGCCAGTTTCGGCGCAGCCAACCGCAGCGATCAAACCGGCAGTGGCCACACCCCAATTGATCGGCACGGAATTTAACGTTGATATTGCGGTGAGCAACGTGCAGAAGCTCTTCGGCGCCAGCTTCGAGTTGCGTTACACCAACACCAATCTGGTCAAATTGGCCGCGCCGGTGAGCGGCAGCGTGACGGCCGGCTCGTTTTTGGGCAGCGAGGCGGTTTTTTTTGCGAATCTCGATACCACTGCCGGCAAGATCGGCATTGCCGCCAGCCGCAAAGCCGGGCAAGTCTCGCTGAACGGCGGCGGCGCGCTCGCCCGCCTCAAATTCATCTCTCTGCTTTCCACGCCGAACAACACTGCGGTCACGTTTTCGTTGCACGACGTCACGGCGAACGACTCGTTGGGAAATCCCCTCGCACTTGCCGCCTCAGACTCAACGATCGCCTTGCGCGGCTTGCTGGTGTATCCGGGCGATACGAACAACGACAAAGTGGTGAACCAGGCCGACGTTTTGCCGATTGGCTTGCACTTCAACAAAACCGGCCCGGTGCGGCCGAACGCGAAGCTTTTGTGGTCTGGCCAGATGGTTTTCCCCTGGACGCCGGAAGCGAGCACGTATGCCGATGCCAACGGCAACGGCTTGATCAATCAGGCTGATGTGCTGCCGATTGGCTTGAATTGGGGGCAAACGCGCACGGCCTTGCCGCTGGCAATCAGCGAGAGTCGTGCACCGACCGCTTTGAGCAAAACTACTGCTACTGCCGCTGCCGCTGACTTGCGCCTCGCCATTATCGGTGATACCAAACCCGGTCAGGAGTTTTGGGTGGAGGTCTGCGCTGAGAACGCTGCGAATCTTTTCGGTGCCGCGTTTGAACTGCTTTACTCTCCCAACAAGGTTTGCGAGCCGCTCGCAATCGAGGCCGGCAGTTGGATGGGAAATGATATTCTCTTCCTTCCCCATATCGACAAAAGCGCCGGCAAAATTAGTCTCGGCCTCACGCGCAAAGTCCCGCAAAGCGGGTCATCCGGCTCGGGCGCAGTGGCGCGAATCAAGATGCGAATGGCTCACGATGCGAAAGTGGGAACGGTCACTGAACTGATCTTGCAAAATGCGGTGGCCAACGATCCTGCCGGCAACCCGATTCAATTGCACGTGGCCGGCCGAACGCTCGTCACCGGCGTCGATTCCGATCGCGCGAGTCTTATGCCGGCAGCGTTTGCCCTGCACGCCAATTTACCCAATCCTTTCCGCCTGTCCGCAACCAACGCGACGACGATCAAATATGAAATTCCCGAGCCGGCCGAAACCCGCGTGGATATTTACGATATTTTGGGCAAGCATGTGCGGACATTGGTGAATGCGCCTCAACAACCGGGGCGCTATGCGGTGGCGTGGGACGGCCGCGACGAAACCGGCCGGGCTGTCGCCAGTGGCGTGTTCATCTATCAGCTCCGCGTCGCAGATCCCCTCAAAGGCGAGACCGGAAACTTTGTGCAAAGCCGCAAGCTAATGCTGTTGCGATGATTCAAACAATGAACGAAGCTTCGGACTTGCGCAGCGCGATTCATCCAAATTTTGCAAAATCCTGTTGCGCAAGTCCGACTCACTAACACAGGAGTATAAACCATGAAACGTTTCATCGGCTTTATTGCAACCGTCGCTTTGCTCGAAGGCGTTTTGTCGCCGTCCCAAGCGCAGTTTCGTTGGAACCCCAAACCATTGCCGGCCTGCCGGACTTTTCCGATTACCGAAATTGGCTTTAACTACAGAATCTCTTCAGATCAAGCAACCGATCAACAACTTTATATCGCCTCCGACTTGGGTTTTATGAGAAACCTGAGTACCCGCTATGCACTGGGCGCCAGCAACTTTGTTGGTTTCGGTGACGACAGCGAGTTCAGAGGCGGATTAAAGCTGCGAGTGCGTAAATGGTTCACCAATGGGACCAGTCTCGATATCTCTCCGGGAATACTTCTGTGGGACTCTATTTGGCGATTTTCTAGGCCAGGTTTTACCGGAAGCGTGGATTTAAAGTTTGAAGAGTGGTTTGGGCTGAGCCTGATTTTTGAATACCGGCGTGCTCGGGAAGAGATGTATGCGCATGACACCGGCATTTATCTCGGAATGAAAAGCGGGTCTTCTGCCGGACTGATCGGCCATGGCGTTGTTGGTCTTGTCGCTGGCGTCGTGGGCTTAATTTTCCTAGCAAGTTTTCAGAGTAATTAAAGGTGTGGCTGTCACGGTAGAGTAGAATACTCAAAAATTTCCAAAACGGTGAGCGCAAGCTTAACCATGTTTTTCATTGTTTTTCATTTGGAAGTAGAGGTTATGAAAATGAATTTCAAATTTAAAGCCGCCATCTTGATTTTAGCCACGCTCATCTTGGCATCACCTCGCGCCGGTTTGAGCCAGGCCCCTTGTGTCGCCGATGATTTCGATGCCGGCAACGCCAATGGCTGGTCGCCGCTGAACGTGGACCGCTGGCAAGTGAGCAGCGACGCCGGCAACTTGCGCTATTTCCTCAACACCAGCGATTACAATTCCCCGGACGGCATCCGTCTCGGCGAGTTGTCTTTGTTGAGCAACTACAAGTGGGGAGATTTTGCTTTCGAATGCCTGGCGAAAAGCGCCGATGCGGCCATCGGCGCTGGTGCGGCAGATTTGTGCCTTGTCTTTGGGTTCCAGGATTTCGACAGCTACTATTATGTCAATTTCAATTCCGCGCCGGGCCTGACCGCGCTGCACCGGATTAACGACGGCACCGAGGCCAATCTCGCCAGCTACAGCCAAGCCACCTTTGCTGACGGCAATTACCACACACTCCGTCTCGAGCGCACCGGCAGCCAGATTCGCGCCTTTTTTGATGGCACGCAGCTTTTTTCGGTCACCGATAGCTTCTTCGGCAAAGGTGAGATCGGCCTCGGCTCGTTCAACGATTCCGGATATTTTGACGATGTTGCGATGAGTGGTGATGCGTGCCCGCCTTTCACCGATACCTTCGTGGCACTGCCGGAAATCATTTATGGCGCCGCGGCTTGGGGCGATTACGACAACGATGGCGATTTGGATTTGGTGTTGAGCGGCTCCAGCAACTCCGGGCGGATTACCCGCATTTATCAGAATGATAATGGCGGATTCACTGACATTGGCGCCAATTTGCCTGGCTTGTACAACAGCATCGTCAGTTGGGGGGATTATGAAAACGACGGGGATTTGGATCTCGTGTTGGCAGGCGTGGACAACGACAATGGGGTATCGACGATGAAAGTCTATCGCAACACGAATGGCAGCTTCGCCGATATTGCCGCAGGATTGACCGGCATCGAGTTCGGCGAAATCGCCTGGGGCGACTATGACAACGATGGCGATTTGGATATTTTGGCGACGGGCCTGGATAGCAGAGGCTTGCAGAGCGCTAGAATTTATCGCAATAGCAGCGGATATTTTATCGACGTTTTCACCGGACTGCCCGGTGTTAATGCGGGCTCGGCTGACTATGGCGATTACGACAATGACGGCGATTTGGATATTTTGTTGACCGGTCAAGACGCCAACTTCAACCCTATCGCCAAAATCTATCGCAATGCTGATGGATTTTTTGTTGACATTTCAGCTTCGCTCGCCGGTTTGGTGAACAGCGCTGCCGCTTGGGGCGACTACGACAGCGACGGCGATTTGGATATTCTGCTGACCGGAATAGATGTGGCAAAAAATCATTTGGCTCAGATTTATCGCAATGACGCCGGCAGCTTCGCGCCCGTCTCCACTTCACTCACGGGAGTTTTTGAAGGCGCGGTGGCGTGGGGTGATTATGATAACGATGGTGATTTGGATATTTTATTAGCCGGTCAGGACAGCGCCTCGCAACCGATCACCAAAGTCTATCGCAATGATGGCGGAAATTTCGTGGATATCGCCGCCGCGCTGACCGGCGTTTGGAATGGTTCAGCAGCGTGGGGTGACTATGATAACGATGGCGATTTGGATATTCTTTTGGCTGGTGAGACTTCCGGGGGTTTTACCACCAAAATTTACCTGAACAATATCACCAAGTCCAACACCGTTCCGGGCGCGCCAGCAGGACTGGCAACCGTTGTCTCACAAAGCGAGGTAACATTCAGTTGGAATCGCGCCACGGACGCTCAAACCGCGCAGAATGGCCTCACTTACAATTTGCGCGTCGGTAAGACCTCTGGCGGCAGCGAAATTTTTTCGGGAATGGCAGATGTGAACACCGGCTATCGTCGCTTGCCGCAATTGGGCAACACTAATCATCGCAATTCTTGGACAATTAAGAATCTGCCGGATGGAACGTATTATTGGAGCGTGCAGGCGATTGACCACGCCTTTGCCGGATCAGTTTTCGCCGCCGAGCAAAGCTTCCAGAAATTTACGCCGCCCGCGCCGCCGCAAAATCTCCAAGCTACTGCTCTCGAAAAGCGCCTCAAGCTCACCTGGACGCCCAACTCTGAGCCGGATATTTCGCACTATCGCATTTACCGCAGCACGACTTCTCCCGCCGCCACTAAAATTGATAGTGTCAATGACATCAGATATACGGACACCAGTGTCGTTCCCGGCGTAACATATTTTTATCGTCTCAAAGCGATTGACTTTGATAAAAACGAAAGCGCTTTCTCCAACGAAGTTAGCGCCGTTCCGAAGCCGGAAACTTTCACCGACATCGTTGCCGGATTGAATGGCGGCAGCGCCGTGGCGTGGGGCGATTATGACAACGACGGCGATTTGGATATTGGGATAGCCGCCAACAGTGATGTTTCAAAAATCTATCGCAATGAGAATGGCAGGTTTGTAGACATCTGCGCGCCGTTGGCTGGCGTTTCGAGTGGCGCTGTGGCATGGGGCGATTATGATAACGACGGCGATTTGGATTTCGTCTTAACCGGCATCACCGGCCAATTTACCAATGTCTCCAAGATCTACCGGAATGATCATGGCAACTTTGTTGATATCGCTGCCTCGTTGGTCTCGGCTGGTGATGGCTCCGTCGCCTGGGGCGATTACGATAACGACGGCGATTTGGATTTGCTGCTCACCGGTGTGCTGCGGCAACCGACGCGCGTTGCCGCCAAGATTTACCGCAACGATGCCGGCAAATTTGTGGACCTCGCCGCGCCGTTGCTTGGCGTCAGGCGAAGCGCCGCGGCTTGGGGAGACTATGACAATGACGGCGATTTGGATATCGTGTTGACCGGTGAGCCTGATCCCACCGCCTTTAACCGGAAACCCATTGTCAAAGTCTATCGCAACGATATTCGGAGCGGCGCAGGATTTGTGGACATCAATGCCGCGCTGATGGGAAGATTATCAGGCTCCGCGGCTTGGGGCGATTATGACAACGATGGCGATCTCGATATTCTCATGGCCGGCCAGGACAGCAGTTTCAAAGTTGCCGCGCAAATCTACCGCAATGATGCCGGCAGCTTTGTGGACAGCGCCATAACGCTTGCCGGTTTTGTTGGCAAGGCCGCGTGGGGCGATTATGACAATGATGGTGATTTGGATATTCTCGCCAACGCGGCCGTTTATCGCAACGATAATGGCAGCTTCGTCGATATCGGCGCGACCACCGGCGGCCTGGCGTGGGGTGACTATGACGATGATGGCGATCTCGATATTCTCGCCAACGCGATCGTCTATCGCAATAATCTCAACAAAGCGAATATCCTCCCCACCGCACCGGCTGGGCTTGCCACAATGGTGAATGGCAGCTCCGTAATTTTACAATGGAGCCGCGCCACCGACAACGAAACCGCGCAAAATGCGCTGACATATAATTTGCGCATTGGCGCCACGCCGGGTGGAAACGAGATTTTCTCCGGGATGGCCAAACCCGATAATGGTTACCGCCAAGTTCCGCAATTGGGCAACGCCAATCATAATCTGCGCTGGAAGATTGATCACTTACCCTCGGGCCGGTATTATTGGAGTGTGCAGGCGATTGATCAAGGTTTTGCCGGTTCGTTATTTGCTAACGAGCAAAGTTTTACGATTAACCCGCTCGTCGTCGCGCCGCGCAACTTGCAAGCCGTCGCGGCGCATCAGCAAGTGACGTTGAGCTGGAGCGCCAACCAAGATGCCAATTTTCTGCGTTACCGCATTTATGCAGGAACGGCGCCCAATCCGGCCACCAAGATCGACTCGGTGAATGGCATAGCCAATACGAGCAAAATCATTTTGGGTTTAACCAATGGCGCGACCTATTATTTCAGAATCACTGCGGTCGACAACGCTCAACGCGAAAGCGCCTTTTCTAACGAGGCGAGCGCGGCGCCATTTTTCCAGGCCTTCACCGATATCGCCGCGCCATTGACGCAGGAATCTTCGAATGCAGTGGCGTGGGGCGATTATGATAACGACGGCGATCTCGATGCTTTGATTGCCGCGTCAGGAAAAATTTATCGCAATGATCGTGGCAACTTCGTGGATATTGCCGCCGGGTTGGCCGGATTTACCGGCGGCGCCGCGGCTTGGGGGGATTACGATAACGACGGCGATTTGGATCTGCTGCGCAACACGACGCTGTATCGCAACGATCCTGCCGGCGCTGGGAGAAATTTTGTGGAGATTACGACGACACTCGGGAGCTTGAACAACTCAATTGCTTGGGGCGATTATGACAATGACGGCGATTTGGACATTCTCACTAACACCAACGTTTTGCGTCAAGATAATGAAAAATTTGTGGATGCCGGTGCAGCAACCGGCGGCGTTGCTTGGGGAGACTACGACAATGACGGAGATTTGGATATTTTAACCGATGCGAAGATCTATCGTAACGATAACGCCAATTTTGTCGATCTCGGCGTCACCGTCTTTGGCGCGTACGCCTGGGGTGACTATGACAACGACGGCGATTTGGATATCTTGGGTGGAAACACTGTCTATCGCAACGACAACGGCAGTTTTGCCAATATTTCGTCTGGAATCAATACTGCCGTTGCTTGGGGCGATTTTGACAATGACGGTGATTTGGATATTTTGGGCCGGCAGGGTGTTGGCCGCAATGACAACGGCAGTTTTGTGAATATCGGCGGCTTTCAGCAAATCATTTCCGGCGCCGTGGCTTGGGGCGATTATGATAATGACGGCGACTTGGATATTTTGTTGGCCGGTTCCACCTCTTTTCCATTCAATCCTCTCACCAAAATCTATCGCAATAATATCAGCCAAGCCAATACGGTTCCGCAAGCACCAATTGCTCTCAGTGCTGTGGTCAATGGCAGTTCTGTCACTTTTAGTTGGAACAAAGCCAACGACAATGAAACCGCCCAGAACGGCTTGACTTATAATTTGCGCCTCGGCACAACGCCGGGCGGAAACGAAATCTTGAGTCCGATGTCCGAAGCCGCTTCCGGTTCTCGCCGGCTGCCGCAATTGGGTAATGTCAATCAGAACGTGCGTTGGACAATTCAATCTTTGCCCGCCGGCCAATACCACTGGAGTGTGCAGGCGATTGACCATGCCTTTGCCGGCTCCGTTTTTGCGCCGGAACAAAGCTTTACCGTTACGCAAACCGTGCCAACGCCTAAAATTTTGCAGATTGTCGCCGCGCATCAAGAAACTCGACTGCGCTGGCAACCCAATCCCCAAAACCAATTTCTGCGCTATCGTATTTATGGCGGCGCTTCGCCCCATCCAATCACCAAAATCGATTCGGTGGATGGTGTGGCCAACACGGCTAAAACTATTTTCGGTTTGACGAACGGCACGACGTATTATTTCAGAATCACCGCCGTCGATAGCGCGTGGCGCGAAAGCCCTTTCTCCAACGAAGCGAGCGCTGCGCCGTTCTTCGAGCACTTCACGGATATTTTTGCCGCATTGCCGGGAGCAAACAATAGTGCTGCCGCCTGGGGTGACTATGACAACGATGGCGATTTGGATGTGTTGTCTGCTGAACCTTCTGCGACCGGCCGCAGCGTCAAAGTTTATCTCAACGACTCTGGAAGTTTTGTTGCTGCCGTGTCGCTGCCGGATATTTTTTCTTCCGTCATTAATTCCATAGTCTGGGGCGATTATGACAACGACGGTGATTTGGATATTCTTCTGTTGAGCGGCATAACCGCCAAAGTGTATCGCCACGAGCGCAATAGTTTTGTTGAAACCTTTGCGACAACCGTCAATGCTTCGGTCGTCTGGGGCGACTATGACAATGATGGCGACCTGGATATTCTGGCGACCCACACGACCTTCTCAACTACCACCGGCAAAATCTATCGCAATGACGCCGGAATATTTGTGGACGCCTCTGTTTCGATGCCGGGCGCTCGTGATGGAACGCCGACCTGGGGTGACTATGATAACGATGGCGATCTCGATATTTTATCCGGCGGCGAAGTTTATCGCAATGACAACGGCAGTTTCGCGCCGGTCTTCACTTTACTCACGCTAGGAAAAGGCGGCGTCTGGGGTGATTATGATAATGACGGCGATTTGGACATTCTCTTGAGCGGACAAGACAGCAACTTTAGCCGTTTCACGAAAATTTTTCGGAATGATTCCGGCAGTTTTGTGGACATTGCTGTTAATTTACCGGGCTACAGCGATGGTCAGGTTGCCTGGGGCGATTATGACAACGATGGTGATCTCGACATTCTCTTGTCCGGCCGCGACAACAATTTCAAGCCAATCACCAAAGCCTATCGCAACGATAGTTCCAGCGGGGCGGGATTTGTGGATATTGCCGCCGGCTTTAATGGCGGAGGAAGAGTGGCCGCCTGGGGTGATTATGACAACGACGGCGATTTGGATGTTCTGCTCGCCGCCAGTTTTGACGACAAATCCAACCCGATTACCAAAATCTATCGCAATAACATCGGCCAGGCGAATACAGCCCCAACCCAACCGGCAGGCCTCGTCACGGCGGTAACCGGCAACGGCGTCACTTTCAGTTGGCATAAAGCCGCCGACAGCCAGACCGCGCCGAACGGGTTGACCTATAACCTCCGCGTTGGCAAAACACCGGCTGGCAATGAGATTTTCAGCTCGATGTCCGATGCCAACAGCGGGTTTCGTCGTGTGCCGCAGCTTGGCAATGTGAATCACAACAATCGCTGGACGATCAAAAATCTGCCGGCCGGAACTTACTATTGGAGTGTGCAAGCCATCGATCACGGTTTAGCAGGGTCTGCTTTTGCCAACGAGCAAAGCTTCACTGTGGCGATTCCGCTTTCTGCGCCGCAGCATCTCCTCGCCGCCGCCGGCCAAACCCACATAACCCTCACGTGGTCCGCCAACTCTGAAAGCAACCTATTGCGATACCGCATTTACCGCAGCACGACTTCCCCGGCCAGCGTCAAGATTGACAGCGTTGCCGCCGGCACGACGAAGTACATCGACAACAGCGTGACGAGTGGCGTCATTTACTACTATCGCCTCACCGCAGTCAATCAAACGCTGCAAGAAAGCCCGTTCTCAAGCGAGGTGAATGCGCCGTTGACGCTCGCGCTTTTTACTGATCTCGCGTTTTCACTGCCGTTCGGACGATCGACCTTTGGAGATTACGATAATGACGGTGATTTGGATATTTTAAACGGCGCCAAAGTCTACCGCAATGAAAACGGGAGATTTATTGATATTGGCGTGGCGTTGATAACGGGAGCAAGCACGTCGGCTTGGGGCGACTATGACAACGACGGCGATCTCGATATTCTGGCAACAGGGTTTTCGGGCATTTCTCCGGCATTAATTCCCACCACCAAAATCTACCGCAACGATAACGGCAATTTTGCAGATATTAATGCGGCGTTAACGGGAGCCAACGGCGGCTCGAGTTCGTGGGGTGATTTCGACAACGACGGCGATTTGGATATTTTATTAACCGGCGCAAGTGCGACAGGCAGTATCACGAAAGTCTATCGCAACGATAGCGGCAATTTTGTGGATATCGCGGCCCCGCTCAAAGGCGTTACTTCCGGCTCTGCCGAATGGGGAGACTATGATAACGACGGCGATCTGGATATTCTGCTGGCCGGAATTTCTGTTGCCGGCCGCGTCGCCAAAATTTATCGCAATGCTGCGGGCCATTTCGTCGATATTTTCGCGCCGCTGGCCGGAATCACCGATGGTGTGGTTGCCTGGGGCGATTATGATGACGACGGCGACTTGGATATCGCCTTGGCCGGCAACGTTTCTATTCCCGATGACGGCTTCATCAATAACGCTTTCAGTTATCGCAACGATAGTGGCAATTTCGTTGTGAACACCGCATTGACCGGCGTTCGCCATAGCGGCTTGGCTTGGGGCGATTATGACAACGACGGCGATTTGGATCTTGTCGTGACCGGCATCACCTCCGGATTTCCGGATGGAAGTCCTTCGACCACATTGTATCGGAATGATCCCGGAAAATTCACGCCCATCTCATCCGGCCTGCCCGTATCGTCCGGCAACTCTGTGGCTTGGGGGGACTATGACAACGACGGCGATTTGGATCTGCTCGGGTTGGGAACTATTTTTCGCAACAACCTCGGAACCGTCAACACCGCGCCGGATGCTCCCACGAATTTGATGGTAACCGTTGTAAGCAATGCCGCCACTTTCTCTTGGAACAAATCCACCGACAATCAAACCGCACAAAGCGGGTTGTCTTATAATTTGCGCCTCGGCAAAACTCCCGGCGGCAATGAAGTCATGAGTCCGATGTCCGAGGGCAGCAACGGTTTTCGTCGCATTGTGCAACTCGGCAACACGAATCACAATACGAGTTGGGCCATTCAGAACCTTCCTTCGGGGAGGTATTATTGGAGCGTGCAGGCCATCGACAACGTATTTGCCGGCTCTCATTTTGCAATCGAGCAAACCTTCGCCCTCGGCGATACGGTGTGGCCGGGCGATACCAACAACAATCGTCTCGTCAACCAGGCCGACGTGTTGCCGATTGGTCTGTATTTTAACAAAACCGGACCGAAGCGCGACAATGCCTCCATTATTTGGAAGGGGCAGGTCGCGCTGCCGTGGTCGCCCGAAGCCGCCACGTTTGCCGATGCCAATGGTGACGGCATCGTCAATCAAGCCGATGTCCTGCCGATCGGTTTGAATTGGGGCCGGACGCGAACTGCCTCCACATTCGTCCTCGGAAAGGGCGCAGACGCCTCCGCCGCCACTGTTACTACGCCCACTCTTGGCGTGCAGATATCCGGTGACACCAATCCCGGAAAAACCTTTTGGCTTGACGTTCACGCCGACAGCGTGATGAATCTCTTCGGCCTCTCATTCGAACTGCTTTACACTCCAACAACGTATTTGTCCGTCGACACCGTCATCGCCGGTACGTGGCTGGGAAATGATCTCATTTTCCTTTCTTATATCGACACCACCGCCGGCAAGATTGGCCTCGCCGTATCTCGCAAAGCCGGGCAAGGAGGAAAAGACAGTTCCGGTGTCGTCACAAAAATCAAAATGCGCATGTCGAGCGCCGCGGTGCGCGGACAGGTCACGGCGCTGACTTTGCAAAATGTCGCCGCCAACGATCCGGCCGGAAATCCGATTCAGTTCTCCGTGATCAACGGCTCCATCATCACGAGTGTGGCGTCGCGACAACAAAATGAGCCGTTGCCGCAAGCGTTTGTATTGTATCCGAACTTTCCGAACCCATTCTCGAGCGAAGCGAGATCCCCCGCCCTCGGCGGGGGAAATCCCAGCACGATGATCAAATATGACATTCCGGAAGCTGCAGAAATCCGGCTCGATATATTTGACATGTTAGGCCGGCACGTGCGCACGTTGGTGAATGAACGCCAGCAAGCCGGACGGTTTGCCGTTATTTGGGATGGCCGCAATGAAAATGGCGAAATCGTTGCCAGCGGCGCGTACATTTACCAGCTCCGCGTCGCAGATTCCGTCAAAGGCGGGGCTGGAAAATTCGTGCAAAACCGCAAGCTGCTGTTGGTGCGATAAGGCCATTGGGCCGTGAAACCGTCCGGACGCTCGCAGCGTCCGGACGGCAACTCAATCTGAGCAGACATTTTTCTTGACTTTGCCAGGAAATTTTTGCACATTTCAGCGTGCCAGCGAAATTGCTATTTGATGTTCCGATGCGGAGGTGAGCTTTATGCTGTTTCCCTACGGGCGCAGCCTGCCGTTGATCGACATTCTCCTCGTTTGGCGTTCACCTCTTTCAAACCACATTTAGAACAATGGGGAACAAGAGCGGTCCTCTCTTATGGGCGCCTATATTCTACAGACGCCATCATAGCATAAATTTTTAAAAATTGCGCAGGATGAGCTTTAGGTTCTCTTGAGACGATCCCTTTCGACGGCAGTTTCTCTTCGGTTATTTCAGCACTCCTGAAGAAGAGAAAATGTGTGAGAAAGGGTATGGTCTCAGTTATTGGTGGAAAACGTAGCGCCGGCGTCCCGCCCAATGTCACTAACTTTTTGGACGCCTTCATGGGCGGCGAATTTTATGCGCCTGCAAATCAAACGTGAGTTCTTTGAAAACCGATAACT
>Ga0247727_10001212_pt1 | contig 62591 bp, 62 predicted proteins | sample WisWelCaveWW1625_FD_202498 | JGI IMG/M metagenome (GOLD analysis project Ga0247727, IMG submission 202498) | Biofilm microbial communities from Wishing Well Cave, Virginia, United States - WW16-25 | ecosystem: Environmental > Aquatic > Deep subsurface > Groundwater > Cave microbial mat | place...
GGCCGTCCTCCCCATCGGCTCTCCCCATACTTTGGCAACAACGGTTCGACCCGCTCCCATAAAACATCCGAAATGCGCCAGATCGGAACTCGCTTCTTGCCTTTCGCCATGATCCCCCTCTCCATCAGGGGGAATGGTCAAGAAGTAGCTTGAAGCATCCTTTCTATCACATCAACAGGTTTTCGGATAGGCTCTTAGTAGGCGTGGGCCGGCTCGAGCGGCACGTAGCGGGCGCGCAAGCGGGTGACTTCGGCCGGCTCGACGGCGGCGGGCGCAACGCCGTAGCGAGGCCGCCAAAATTCAGGGAAGGCGGCGTAGTAGCGACCGAGCGCTGCGTGCAACTCCGCCTCGTCGAGTGGTGTTCCTCCGAGCAACGGCGCGCTGTGCCGGTAGAGGTGAAGGGCCGCGAGCTGATTTCCAAACTCGTTCCAGTGACCGTCATTTTGAAAGCGCCAGGTATCGTCGTCGAGTCTGTGGGAGAAAAATTCGCGCCACAGGTTGATCGTTTTAAAATCTGCGAAGATCGCTTCGGCCCGGCTCTCGTGGCGGCGCGGCAGGAGCACGACAAAAAAACGTCCGCCCTTCGCTTCCACCTCGTCGCGCCAGTGCCGCACGATCGCCTGCAACAACGCGATGTAAGGGGTCGCTGTCTCGTCCTCCTCAGCTTGCTCCCCGGTGATCCGCCCATGAATTGCCTCGGCGACTTCATCGTGTTGACGCGTTTCGCGCTCCCGCCGCAGGCCGCGTGCCAACCACTGTTGTGCCAAGGGTTGTTTCCAATTTCCAAACGGATCGCTCTCTCCACCGAACAACAATTGAGCGCGGTTCACCACATCGATCGTGAAGTAAGTAAGATAGAGGCGCGAAAGCAATGGCAACCAGACCGGCCGCTCCGGCAGCGGTTTTTGCACCAGGCGACCCTCGGAATCCAACTCGAATAGATCGTTTTCGTAGAGGTTGCGCACGTCGTTGGCCGTGAAAACGTAGAACACCAAGTCAAGATTTTCGGCGAGCGGCGACGCGCGGTAGGCGAGATAGCTCTGATCCGTGCCGTAGGCATCGACGCCGAAGTTGAGCACGTTGACGGAATGCTTGCCGAGGTTGAGCAGATAATCCAGCACCTCCGTGAACATGTACGGCGCCGCGATGCGTAGATTTTCCGTGTAGGAATCGCCGAAAAAACCGATGCGGACCTCACCTGCCGCCTTCGCGAGCGGGATATCGCGGTGTTGGCGTAGAGCCAAGTTGTTGTGGATCACGAGGTGACGCCGGCCGCTGTCAGGGTGCGGCCGCGTGGTGACGCTGTTCGGAAAACGCTCGACCAGGCGTCCGCTCTGTGTGTTGTAATCGGCACGCGCCGCATACTCGTAGCGCGGAGCTACTGCGCGCAAAATCAGTTCCGCCAAAAGCAAACTTAAAAAGAGCGACGCAACGACGAGGACACCAGCCGAGAAAAGAATTCTAGCCCGCACTGCTCACCATTCCGCTGCGGCGACCGTGAATCTCCGCCGTCTTGCGCACATGAACAAATTCAAAGACCGCGGGACGGCACGACGAGAGGCAAACCATCCGGGCCGCGCGCGATTTCGATCTCCACTCCGTAGGCACGCTGTAGATTCGCGCGCGTCAAAACCTCGACGGGATCGCCCAGCACCAGCAATTCACCCTCGGCAAGCAGTGCGAGGCGGTCACAGTAGCGCGCCGCCCAATCGAGATCGTGAGAAACAACGAGGGCAGCGCGCGTGCCGCTGCGCACGGCCCCGCGCACGCGGGCAAGCACACGTGCGCGGTGGCGCAGATCGAGATGAGCCGTGGCTTCGTCGAGGAGCAGCACGTCGGCTTGCTGCGCGAAGGCCCGCGCCACCATCACGAGTTGCCGCTCGCCACCGGAAAGTTCGAGCACCGAGCGCGCGGCCAGCCCTTCGATGCCGAGCTGCTGCATCGCCGCATGTGCTGCATCGAGATCGCGCTGAGATTCAAAACCGAGCCAGTGCAGGTGCGGCGCGCGGCCCATGAGCACGATTTCAAGCGCTGTAAAAGGAAAAGGAACGCGCGTGTCTTGGGGCACCACCGCCAGCGCCAGCGCGCGCGCGTTACGTGAAAGTTGCACAGCGTCTTCTCCGCGAAAGAGGATGCGGCCCGATGCCAAAGGAACACTCCCCGCGGCGGCGCGCAGGAGCGTCGTCTTGCCGGCACCGTTTCCACCCACGAGGCCGAGCACTTCGCCTCTGCGCAGCGCGAGCGAAACGTTCCGCAACACGCTGCGCCCGTCCAGTGCCACGCTCACAGCCTCCAAGGCAAACAAACTCACGGTGCGAAAGCCCGGACGTCTTGTCGCCGCAACAATACGAGAAAAAGTGGCCCGCCGAGCAGGGCCGTCACCGCACCGACGGGTAATTCGCGCCCGCCGAGCAGCGTGCGCGCCAGCGTGTCGCACAACACCAAGAAGGCCGCCCCGCCGAGCGCTGCCGCCGGCACTAACAACCGGTGGTCCGGCCCGAGCAACAAACGCAGGAGGTGCGGAATGATGAGCCCCACGAAGCCCACCAAACCTGAGACGGAAACGGCAGCGCCCACCATGAGTGAAGTCGCCAACAGCAGCAGACGCTTAGTGCGTTCCACCGCAACGCCGAGCTGTGCCGCGCTCTCATCGCCCAAGGCGAGTAGATTCAGATGGCGCGCCAGAGGCAACGCACACAGCAATCCCGCACCTAAGAAAAGAGCGACGAAGCCTGCCACGTCCGCGCGCGCAGCCGACAGATTGCCGAGCAACCACAGAAAAATTTGCGTGCCCTGGGCCAGGCCTGCGAGAGAAGCCAGAAAGACGATCAGCGCCGAGGCGAAGGCATTGAACACCACGCCGGTGAGGAGCAGACGCGTCGCAGATAAACGCCCGCGCACACCCGCCACCACAAAGAGCAGCACCGCCGCGAGCAGAGCGCCCGCGAAAGCCGCGGGAGGCACCGCGCCGTAACCCCAACCCACTACAGCGCCCAAAGCCAACACGCTGATGCCGCCTAGGGCCGCGCCGCCAGAGATACCAAGCACAAAGGGATCTGCCAGCGGATTGCGCAAAAGTGCCTGAAACAACACGCCGGCCGTCGAGAGAGAGGCCCCGACCACTAACGCGAGCAGCACGCGCGGCAAGCGCACGCGCCATACGATGTCCGCAGCCGGCGAGGTATCGCGCTCGAGGAGCGCGCGCACCACTTCAGCGAGCGACAAGTGACTCGGCCCTACCACCATCCCGACGAGCGCGCACAGAAGCAGTAGCACGAACAAGGCGAGCAAAACCCAAAACAAGCGGCGCGGCGTCAGGAGAGTCACGGTGCCACAGACTGCGAAGCTTCCGGAGAGGTAGCCAGCGCGGCTCGTTCCAACGCTTCCAACTTTGCCTCCCCGTGTAGTGCGACGGCGAGCGCACGCAATGCTCGGTCGAGAAAGGGACCGGGCAACGTCGCCAAGCCGGCGGGTAATTGCACGACACGTCCTTCTCGCACGGCGGGCAGAGAGGGCCACTGCGCCCAATATTCGCCGGTGGGCATTGGATCTTCGCTGGTATCGAGAATGACTTCGGGCGCCGCATCAATCAGCCACTCGAGGGATGCGCGAGGATAGATTTCTCCCAAGGCCGCCGAGAGATTAACAGCACCCGCCGCCCACAGCATGTCATCGATAAAATTTTCCGCGCCGACGACGTAGAGCGGATCGCGCTGGAGCACGAGTACCGCTCTGCGCCGCGTTTGTCCCGCCACCGCGCGCTCGATGGCCGTGCGTACACGGTGCACTTCCGCAATGCGCGCGCGCGCCGCGGGCTCGCGATCGATTTCGCGGCCCAGCGCCGCGATGGTCTCAAGCACTTCGTCGAAACGCTTGGGGTTGAACTCCAGCGAACGCACTCGCACCGCCGCTAACTGCTCGCGAAAAGCGCGCTGTTCCACGCTTGGTACCAGCACCACCAAATCGGGCTCGAGCGCCACCACCGCTTCCAAACTCGGATTGTAGAGTCCACCAACCCGCGGCAGGTGGGCGACCTCGCGCTGGGCCTTGGCGGAAAAATCATCGACGCCCACCAACAACGTACCCGCGCCAAGCGCCACAATGATGGCCGTAAGGGAAGGATTGAGCGATACGATGCGCCCCGGTGCGGCGCGCTTCCCAGGCGCATGCCCACCGGTTGCAGCTCCGGCAGCCAACCCTCGGGCTTTTGCAACGTCCGCTCTTATAAGCTCGCCGGGCACCGGCAGCAGCGCAAAAACAATTACAAGGAGCAGTGATCTTAGATTACGCATCGGCGAAAGTTTGGCGCAGAGAGGGATGCACCTCCAGCCCACGAGCAGGAAAGAGGTGCCGGCAGCACAAGGCTGCCGGCACGCAGAGCTCCGCTTCAGCGCGCTTGCGCCGTTGTCTTGCCCTGCACTGCCACGTAGGGCCGCAGGCGCTCGAAGGCCTTCTCGCCGATGCCCTTCACCTGCATGAGATCGGAGACGTTCTTGAAGCCCCCAAGCTCTTCGCGCGCTTTCAAAATAGCGCGCGCCTTGCTATCGCCGATGCCGGGCAGAAGCGTCAACTCCTCCAACGTGGCCGTGTTGACGTTGACCACGCCACTGAGCTTGGGCCCAGCTTCCTCGGCGGCGGCGCTTATTTGAGCCGCGGCCAGGACGGCGCAGGAGAGCAACGCGGCGACGAGCCGCGCGCCCCAGTGTCCAGATTTCCGTTGCATGATTTTCTCCGCGGGACCGCGGGTGAGAAAAAAACAAAACGCGTGCGGCGCTCAGGAGCAACGCGCTCTACGTCGCACGCTCCACGGCGTAGACGGCCGCGCCGAGCAGGGCCTGCTTGGCGAAGGCATCGGCGAAGGGAGCGATGCAAGCCGCGGCGCGGGCGGCGTGTTCTTCGGCGCGGCACAGCGTATCTTCCACCCCGCGGTAGTGCCGTACCAACTCAACGATGGTGCACACGTCCACGACGGCGCCTGCCTGCGCAGCGGCAGCGAGCGTTGGACGGTGCGCCTCACGCTCGCTCTCCGCTGATCCGGCGCGCGCCACACCCCCAGCCTCACTCTGGGCTACTTCCTTCAATAGCGCGCTGATGCGCGCCTGCTCCGCCGGGGTCGCGCGCTTCAAAGTGAGCAGCAGGGGCAACGTGATCTTGCCCTCACGCAGATCGGTGTAGGTGCGCTTGCCGAGCGTCTGCTCGTCGGCCTCATAATCGAGAGCATCGTCGCGCAATTGAAAGGCGAGACCGAGCTCCTGACCGAACTCCGCCAAGCGCCGGCGCTCGGCGCGCGTCACACCGCCCATAATCGCCCCCAGCTCGCAAGCAGCCGAGAGCAGAGACGCCGTCTTGCGCGAGATCACATCGTAATAGTGCGTTTCAGAGACTTCCGAATCGAAACTGCGCTGGAGCTGGATGATCTCGCCCTCGGCCATCAGCTTGATGCAGTTCGAGAACACACACAGCACCTCGAGATCGCCGTCATCCACGATCATGCTCGAAGCGCTGGCGTAGAAAAAATCGCCCACGAGCACGGCGCGCCGATTACCCCACAGCGCGTTCGCCGCCTCGCGGCCGCGGCGCAAGACACCCAGATCCACCACGTCGTCGTGCAGCAACGTGGCGTTGTGCAGCAGTTCGAGGGCCGCCGCCACCTGCACGCGGCGGGGCCCACTGTAACCACACAGTTCCGCCGCGAGAAACAGCAGCAGGGGGCGCAGACGCTTGCCACCAGCGCCGAGAATGTGCTCGCCTACCGCGGGGATCAGCGCGTGCGCCGCCTGGAGCTGCTCTCGCATGGCGCGCTCGACGAGCTCCAATTCACCGGAAAGACGCTCGCTGGCGCGCAGGAAGAGAGCGGAGTGCGAAGCTCGCGACATCGCGTCCGAGCCTACTCGCAGCCCGCACGCCTGTCAAAGTAAAAATGAAGAAAAACTTACAGAAAAATCAATTAGTTAACGCGCGACCACGCGCGCGTTGCCGGAGCTTGACGCACGCAGCCAGCGCACAGCCGCCGCCACATCGGGTACGGGAACTAACTCAACACCGGAAGGCGACGCCACTTTTTCCGCGCCGCTCTCCGGCAACAACACGCGGCGGAAACCGAGGCGCGCCGCTTCGCGCACGCGCAGCTCCGCCCGCGGCACGCGCCGCACCTCACCGCCCAAACCAATTTCACCGCAGGCCGCGGCATCCGCCGGCAAAGGAAGATCGAGGCGGCTCGACACCATGGCCAACGCCGCCGCCAAATCCGCCGCTGGCTCCGCCACACGCACGCCGCCGGTCACGTTCACGTAGACATCGCAGGAGAGTAGATCCACGTCCGTGCGGCGGTCGAGCACCGCGAGCAGAAGCGCCACACGGCCGTCATCGAAGCCGATCGCCGTGCGGCGCGCCGTGCCGTAACCCGCCGGCGCCAGCAAGGCCTGGATCTCGAGCAAGAGCGGCCGCGTGCCCTCGAGCAGCGGCACGATGCACGAGCCCGGTGTCTCCGCGCGCCGCTCCGCGAGAAACAACTCACTCGGGTTCGCCACTTGTTCGAGACCCGCGCCCGTCATCGTAAACACACCTACCTCGTGAGTGGAGCCAAAGCGATTCTTCACGGCGCGCAACAAACGGAAGGCATGGCTGCGGTCGCCCTCGAAATTGAGCACCGCGTCCACCAAGTGCTCGAGCACGCGCGGCCCGGCCAGCATGCCGTCCTTGGTGACGTGGCCGATGAGCACGAGTGCCGCGCCGCTCTGCTTCGCCGTCGCCGCCAACAGCGCCGCGCTCTCGCGCACCTGGGCCACCGAGCCCGGCGCCGATTCGACTTTGTCCGTATGCACGGTTTGAATTGAATCGACGAGCACGAGCGCCGGGCGCAGCTTGCGCCACGGCTCCGCCAGTGCCTCCACGCGCGTCTCGGAACACAAAAACACGTTGCTCGGTAGCTCGCTCAACCGCTCCGCGCGCAGGCGCACTTGCTCCGGGCTTTCCTCACCGGAGACATAGAGCACCGGCCCGGCCACACTTTGCACGTGCGCCGCCAATTGCAACGCCAGCGTCGATTTCCCGATACCCGGCTCGCCGCCGATCAGCACCACCGAGCCCGGCACGAGCCCGCCGCCCAGCACGCGATCGAGTTCAGCGAGCCCCGTTGCAAAGCGCGGCGAGCCGGAAACCTCGACCTCTTTCAGCGGAACCGGTTGCGCGCCTCCCGTACGCCCTTCCGCTAGCAAAGATGCCCGCGGCTCCTCGGCAGCCGCTGCTCCGCTCACCGGCTCTTCCACCAGCGTGTTCCAGCCGCCGCAGGCCGGGCAACGCCCGAGCCAGCGCGCCTGCTGCACGCCGCACTCAATGCACGCATAAACTGATTTGGCTTTGGCCATGCGTTCATTCTATCGGGAATTTCTACCAACAGGAAATTCGCGCGAATGCATGGCGGTTTCCGCAAGTTGATGAAGGCAGACCCATTTGACGATGTCTCGTTGCACCGTTTATACTCTTCATATGCCTCGTCGCGGTTCGGCAACAAGAAAGATATTACCCGCCCACAAGCGCGGCTCGGTGTCGCTGACAGCAGTCAACCGAGCCATCCGTCAAGTTGCTGCAGAAAAGGCCGCTGCCAAAAAACAGGCAGCCTCAAAGACAACCACCCGCCGGTCCTCGAAAAAGAAAACCTAATCCGTCTATGGGTCGCTCCTATGCGACTAACGTCTTTGTTAATTGCCCGTTCGATCGGCAATATCGAGCGCTCTTCGAGGCAATCGTCTTCACGGTTTTCGACTGTGGTTTCCGCGCCCGCTGTGCGCTCGAACTCGACGATTCCAGTGAAGTACGCATCGCGAAACTTATCCGGATCATTCGCGAGTGCCGCTTCGGCATTCACGATCTCTCGCGAACAAAGCTTGATCCGTTTACCGACCTACCCCGTTTCAACATGCCTCTTGAACTCGGAATCTTTCTCGCCGCAAAAGCTTTTGGAGACAAACAGCAATCGAAGAAGGTCGCTCTCATTCTTGATCGAAAGCCCTACCGCTACCGAAAATTTATTTCAGATATGTCAGGCCAAGATATTCGTGCACATCGAAATGATCCCGAGCAAGCTGTCTTCACCGTGCGCAATTGGCTGCGTGATTCCTCCGGCCGCCACACCATACCTGGAGGAGACGTCATCCAACATCGGTACAAGGCATTTCGAATCGATCTCCCGAAACTTTGTACCGAACTCCACCTCGATCGAAATGCTTTGACGTTCAATGATTATGCAGTCATCGTATCCCGCTGGTTGGATTCAAGCGGCTAAAGACACTCGTTCGTTTCCATCAGCTCACAGAGACTAATCAACGCATCGAGCTGTGCGCGCTGGCAAAATTGCGACAAGAAGCACGTAGATAGCCGAATATTTTCATGTTAGTTTTGCAAAACCTTCGGATGCACTTTGTCGTTCACTGTCGGGTCTTATTTGTGGATATCCTGCCAGATAAAACCAGGGCCGTTTTCGGACGAGCGCATAGTTCGCGTCGAATCGGAATCCGGTAGTTGGCTTGACTTCGTCCCGGTTTTGCACTCCAGCTTGATTTCGCTGGTCGGTGCCGGCTTCGACCCTGCACCCAATACCGATGGAGGTTCATTCCCGATCGCGCTCGACTTGCGGGGGTCGCATGGCTTACCAACCGTATATTCTCATCATCTATTTTCGCATTATTTCTGTTCGCGATATGAGTCGCAAGGAACGTAGGGCTTATGGCAAAGCGCGCTAAAAAAAAGCTGAACCCCATCCCCCATTTCCGCTCAGACGAAGAAGCCGGAGAGTTTTGGATGACGCACGACACCACCGACTACCTCGATTGGAGCAAAGCACGCCGGGTCACGTTTCCCAATCTGCGGCTGTCAACTGCGACGATATCGCTCCGCTTGCCGCAGAGCTTGCTGAATGAGTTGCGGGGGTTGGCCAACGAGCGTGATGTTCCCTACCAATCATTGCTCAAAGTGTACCTCGCAGAGCGTGTCGCGAAGGAGCGTCGCACCCCGCGCACGCGCCGTCGTAAGCGCGTGAGTGCCTAACCACGTGCTCGTCAGGCATCGCCATGGGTGTTAACCCGCTTCGGGCAACCTTTGCATCTCTCCTTCGCTGCGCGAAATAGAGTAAGTGCGACTCGGAGATCTAACTACTCGAAAAATCTCAAATCCAAGCCATGAACTGCGAAAATAGGACGAACTATGCGCAATTCAGGAAGGATGATCACCGTCTCGACGGTTCTTTCTTGTGCACAGTTTTTAATTTATTGCCCGATGGCCATTCTTTTGATAGAGTTTTGCACCTTTTCAGCTTGGAGCGGAATTCCTGCAGCTTTCGTTGAAAACCGCGGTGTGGCGAATGTTTCGGCTCCCAAGGAAAAAACGTCTCTTCCTGGCCGGCATGACCGCGCTCGCCCTGTCCTGCAATCCTGAGGGTGGCGCCCAACCTGGAAACGGCGCCGTCATTTATCGCGCGCAGGCATCACCCTGTGGAGAAACTCTCTTCGAGGAGAATTCCCTCGCCGGCGATGTTTCGTACGCTTTCACGGGCTACGAAATAGAAAAAACCTTCGCTGCTCTCGACGCCAATGCGCGCATCTATCTCCCTGCGTTCTGCCGCTTCACCAGCCTTGATCCTGTCCCCCAGAGCGAAGAACACGGGCTAACCCCTTACAATTACGCGGGGGGCAATCCGATTAAAAATGTCGATCCCGATGGGCGCCAATACAAAATTACCTTCTGGCTTGCAAAGCAATTCAGCAACTGGTGGACCACACGGCAAAGATTAAAAATGCAAATCGAGCAAGAGCGGTCCACAGAGCGACCGACTAGAACCAGCCGCGCGAAAATATCAATGCCCAACCAGTTAAGACAGAAAGCGCAACCGATGTTAAGTGCCTTTCTCCGACTGTTCCCAGAAATAACTGCGCCCACCAAAGAGAGTCTGACGCCGCAAGAGATTGAATTCATTGAGACCCACCCTGAATACGCAAAAGGCATCCTCGCTTCCGTCGAGCCGTACCCCGATCAAACCGTCGTCATCGGCCCATGGTGGAAAAATACGGAATTGGATTCAATTTATAAAACCTATCACTACTTAGACCCTCACGTTTTAAGCGGTCTTCATCTCATGACCCTTCGTCTCGGCGGAGGTAACGACCTGCAAACGTCAGGCGGACGGATCCATCTATCGGCCGACATCACGCGAGATCTAAACACCGGCGAGGACATCGTGGTAGGCACGGTGCATCTCGATCGCTTTGGCCCACAACTGAAATGCCCATGCAGCGCATATCCTTTGATCATGCATTTTTTTGCCGACGTCATCGGAAGGCCGCTGCGGCGGTTCATCAACGACCAACCAACGCTGGTATATCCATCCGAGGTGGAGCAACAGCAAAGCAAATAAGAAAAGCTCGAGATTGATTTTACCTTGTCACATTTCGGGTCGAGCTGCTTCGATCACCCGCTAAAATTCGGAGCCCGCGACCGCCGCGGTGATGGCGCGGGCGGTGACTTCGTGTCCCAGTTCGCGGAAATGGAACATGTCCTTTAAGTAGAGTTTCTCTTCGTCGTAATTCGCGAACGTTTCTTGCAACTTGACGTAAGCGACGCCGAACTCCCGAGCCGTCTCTTCGAGAACCTGCTGGTAGAGCGGGATCGTTGGGTGGTCTTCAAGCAGATACTTCGAGTAGGGCGGGAGCAGTACGAGGACCTGCGCGCCGGCGACGCGCGTCCGCTCGAGCATGGCGGTCATGTTTTCGCGAAAGGCCGCGGGCGGGACGCGGGCTTGCTCGACCCGAGGCTTTAATTTGCAGAAGAGGCTTTTGCAACTGCGATCGCGGAGGTTCTCGAGCAGTTGCAGGAGATGAACCTGGTGCCAGGCCGCCGCGCGGCGGGCCACGCGCTGGGCGATATCGCCGTCGGGGTAATAACGCGCGCGGCTGTGGTCGTTGTGGGCGCCGACGTAGAAGACAACGAGATCCGGCTGCATGGGCAGCAGGTGCTCGAGCATGATGCGCGAGTGGTAAGAGCTGTAGCCGGGCAGGGCGCCGATCACGTACTCATACTTGTGCTGCGGATCGACCGCCTGTAGCAGCGCCGTTGAGCGCACGGCAAAGCTGTCCTTTAATTTCACCGCGAGTCCGAAGCAGGTGGAATCGCCGATGAAGAGAATGCGCTTGGTGCCTTCGGGTTTTGCCTGCGGCAGCAGCGGGCCGCGCAGGCCGCGCTCGTTGATTTTAGCTTTGACGACGACGGAGCCCGGTCGATAAGTGAAACCGAGCTCCGGATCCTGCGCCCAGAAATTTTCCTTCTGAATCCAGCAAGCGTCCCACTTGGGCTGGTCGGCAACGCGCAGACCGAGCTCGAAAAGACCGAGGATCACGAGCGACGGCACCACGCGGAAGAGCACTCCCTTCGCGATGCGGCCGGCGGAAAATGACATCGATTCGCACTCCTGAGGAGACTTGGAGAGGGTCGCAGCTCCTCGCAGGGTTGTTTAGCTCGTCGCTGCGACCCTCTCCAAGTCTCCTCAGGAGTACCAGAATTCTGTCAAAGCGAGGGTACTCGCGAAGTCATTCTGACAAAAATTTTACTTGCGCTCGGGGACCGTTTCTAGAAGCGTCACGATTGCGGCTTCATAGCCACAAACTGGGTTGCGGAGGTGAACGGAGGCCGTGGTCCCGGGCGGAGTATCCGCCGCGAACTCGAGCACAACGGCGTCGGCTTCCGCTTCGCCGGGGCGATGGAACACGCGGCGCCGCGGGCGCCCCTTCCGCCACTCTTCCGTGATCTCGACACCACCGGCCAGGCTCCGAAAATCTCCGTCTTGCACCGGCTCCCGCGGCACGCGGAAAAAAAGCTCGCGGTGCAGGTCGTAGAGCACGTTCCGCGGCGGTACGGGAAAGGCGCGCCCCATAAATTCCTTCACCTCGATTTCGAGTCCACGCTGGCGCACAGCGAAAACCTTGGCCCCCATACTATTAAGGCCTATGAGCACGAATTCATCGCCGTGCTTTTGCGCAACGGTTTCCAGACCGACGGAAACCTTCTCTGCTCGGATACGGATACGTTGATGGAGACGAAAACCGTCCGGGATTTCTTGCGTCGGGAAGAGAGCGCCCGGACATTCCCGCAGGCGCGGCCCATGCAAAAGTGACCAAAGCGGCAGCCAAGTTTGACATGCCGCCAGTGCGAGCGTGATAAAAAATCCGATCCCAACGAAATAGCCAGCCCGCATTTTCACGAGTCCGTTTCGCAAGATTGCAGAGAGTATGCGCACTCTTCCTCTCGCCGAGACCCGGAAAATTCGCGCGACTTTTTCCCTGGTGTGCACGGAGGGGTGCCCGCGGCGACGACATAAACACTTCTTGGAGGAGACGCGGGCACCCTTCCGCGCACACCAGGGAGCGCCAGAATTTTTTGCCGGATTGAGGTTACTCCGCACTCGCTCGTTCCGGCGCCGCCGGTGCTTTGTACGCCCCCGCCACGCCGTAAGCAACGGGCGCGAAGACAAAAGAAAGCAGGACGCCGAGGCCTGTCGCCACTCCGATCGAACGCAGAAAGGGATGTGACGAAAGCGCCAACGCACCAAAGGAGAAAACCGTGGTAAGACAAGCCAACAACAAGCTCAGCGCCGTAGAAGCAAAACTGCGGCGGTCGTGGGCGCTGTCGACCAGAAAAATGCCGTAATCCACACCCATGCCCGTCACCATGAGCAGGCTCATCACGTGGAGCAAGTTCACGCCGACGCCGGCCGCCGCCAAACACCCCAAGACGCAGATCGCCACCAGCAGCGAGGGCAGAAAAGCCGCCAGGGCGGGCCGCCAACGTCGATAACGCCAGAAGAGGACGAGAAGAACGAGCAGGCTGCCGATGAACATCTGCTCGAGCGTCGTGTTGCGAAATTTCTGGTAAAGCTCATCAATGAAGACACGCTGTTCGAACAAGAAAACCTCGTCGAGATCTACGAGCGCGGCGCGCACGTTGTCGGCCGACTTCACGCCCTGCAGATAGGTAACCGCAGCCACGCGCTCACCAACGGGAAACACGAAGGGAGCCACGAGATCCCGCAGCGGCGAGGCTGCGAGATCGGCGAGCGTGAGCGGGGGCGGCGCCGGTTTCGTCAACTCCTCTTTCCACTGCGCCAGCGCAGTGGGGCGAAAACCTTCGGCGACAAAGGCGGCTTCGACGCGCTCGGCCAGCTGCGGTTGCGCCGCGAGCACCGTCTGGTTCCGCCGCTGCAACGACACCGGCCACAGAAAATCTGCGAGCGAGCGAGCGGACTCGAGATCACCAGCCTCCACGAGAGCCGCGAGCTTCTGGCGGACCTCCAAGTTCTTCTGCAATGCAGCTTCCGCGTCGGAACCCAAGGCGATGACGGCCCGACCGGTATCAAAGTGCGAAACACGGGCGCGCACGCGCTCCTCTTCCGAAAGCAAGGCGGGATCGAAACCCCAGAGTTCCTGCAGGTTGTCGACCCAGCGCAAGCGCGGCAGCGCCGCGCTGGATAAGAGCACCACCGCCGCGCAGAGAAAAAAAAGCAAGCGACGCCGAGCCAATAGCGCCTCGATGCCGGCACCTAGCTTAAACGCAACCATCCGCGAAAAAGCCGGTACGCGCCGCTTGGCCGGCAACAGAACGGGCAAAAACCAAAGCGTCGCCAAAAGCGCCACCCCGATCCCGACGACGGAAAAAAAACCGATCTGTTGGATACCCGGAAACGAGGTGAAGAGCAGGCCCGCGAAGCTCGCCATCGTCGTCCCCGCCCCCAGCACGAGCGGAGGGCGCAAGCGTCGCGCCACCGCCGCCAGCGAGGTTTCCGCACCCAGGGCATGATGGGTCAGCAAGTGGATGGTGTAGTCGATGGCCGCGCCGAGCAACGAGGCGCCGAAGCCGATGACAAGTCCGTCGAGATTCCCGAACAGCAACAGTCCCAGGCTCAGAGCGGCAAAAATGCCAAAGAGCGACGGCAGAATGGCCCAGCCGAAGAGCGACGGCGAGCGAAAAAACAGCAAGAAAAGGGCGGCGATCCCCGCAAAAGAAACACCGGCGATGAGCGGAACGTCGCGCCGGATGCTGCGTTCCGCCGCCACGGAAAAGCGGTTCATGCCCGCGAGTTCTAATACGAGCTTCGCCTCGCTCTCTGCCGCGATGGCGGCGAAGTGATCTCGGAGGTCATCGAGCAACTGCGCCTGCGGCTCCGACGCGAAAGCAGAAGAACGAGTCGTCAGGAAAAAAATCGCGAAACCATCCTGCGAAACGAAGTGACCGTCGTGCAAGGCGAGCGCACCCTCGGCGCCGCGCACGCGCCCGAGAATCCGGGCAAACGCAGCGAGAGGATCGCGCGCCGCCAAACGATCGAGGAACGTCGAAGTAGGGGCAGCAAGTTGTTGTTTGAGTTCCCGTGCGCGCGCGCGCAGCGCCGTTTCGGAGAGGAGAGCGGGCCATTCGCGCTCGGGCGCTTCGGAAAAAAAGGCGTAGCGCCGCGGGAAATACAGTTCGTAAAGCTGGCGCAGCTGGTCGGCGGCGAGGCCTGAACGCAGCGAGGCGACTTCCGGGTGATCGCGCAGACCCTCGGCCAAGGCGCGCGCCGCCGCGACGGCCGCGGCGACGTCGTCGGCACCGATGGAAACCACCATAGTCCGCGTCGCGGGCGTGTCGGCCAAGGCCTTGGAGAACTTTGCTAACTGCGCACCTTTCTCCGTCGGCAGAAAATTCGTGATATCGGTGCCGAAACGCAGGCGTGTCGCACAAAAGACACCCATGAGGAAAAGTAGGGCAAAGAAAAGTCCTCGCGCGGAGGAGCGCCTCACGGCGCTGGCGCGGTATCAGGAATTGCAAACAGAGATCGCTGCTCGTCTTCGCTGAAAACCCGATCGACCTCGACGCTCGAGAAGCGCGTGACGGTGCGGTCGCCGTCTTTCTCTTGCATCTCCATTTCACCCAATTGACGGCCGTCGCCACGCATGGTGATGGACTCCACCAAATCGGAAAGCGGTGCCTGGCGCGGGCGGAGCGAGAGTTCCCACTGCTCCGCTCCCACTCGGAAGGAGACCTCATAGCGCCGCTTCAGTTCGGCGAGATCTCCGTTAAAGAGTACGATGAAGTTCTCCACGAACTCGCGCGCGATTGGATTCTGGGAAAGATTGAAAGATTCGTCGCCCGTTTCATCGCGGAAGTGAAAGCGATCCCCGTCGATGACGAAAACTGTCCGCCCGGGCCGCGTCGTCCGGCGGGCCAAGCGGCGCGGCGGCACAAAATAAAGCTCGCCCTCCGTGGTGAGCGGCTCCACGAGCAGCGCCAGATGTTTTTCCTCGCGGAACTCCGCCTTCACGCCCCGCGTCGTCGCCATGCTTTCCATCAGCAGTTCCAGCGTGAGCGGTTTTTCAGCGGGCACCTGCGCTTCCTCAGCGCGAGCAAAGGCGGGCAGTACCAAAATAGAAAGCGCCCCTGAGATACTAAACACTCCCAGCGCGCAAAACGTCCTCAACACGCGCTGAAAAAACCGCCGGCTGCGGAGCAGCCGGCTACACGGCCAGGCGTTCGAGTATTTCACGGGGCGTCTCCCAAAGCAGGTTGCCGTCCGAGTCGGTCGTCGCCAGCACGCTGTGAGCGCGGGCGCTCTGGCGACCGTGGGTCAGGTTCAGAATTTCGTAATCGATGGTGATGCAGTGGTTGATCTCCCGAAGCCAGGCCGTGACGCGCAGCCGGTCCGGATAGCGCAAGGGGAATGTGTGGCGGCAGCGGCTCTCGACGACCACGAAGCGGTAGCGGGGACCGATGAGGTCGCCAGCGTCGAGCTTGCGCGCGCGCAGCAGCATGGTGCGCGCCAGCTCCAAATATTTGAAGTAGTGCCCGTGCCAGACCACTCCCAAGAGATCCACGTCGTGAAACGGCACCTCTACTTCGACGGAAGTCTCATGGAGCCGCGGCTTCATGCGGCGTCCACGGCACCGATGGGGAGCGCCCCTTCGCGGTAAAGTTCGAGCACGCGTTGAATGTCCAGATCCTGCCGGCGGTCTTCGCGCAGCATCGGAATACTTTTGCGCACGGCGTCACGCAAAAAGAGACTGCGGGCCAGGCCGTGCGCGCCACCGCGCAGATCCACGGCTTGGCATACCGCGAGCAAGTGAATGGCCGCCACGGTTTCAGAAAGCTCGAGCGCGCGCAGGGCATCGCGCGCGGCAATCGTACCCATGCTCACTTTATCCTGATTGTGCGATTCGGTGCTGCGGCTGAAGGCGCTGGCGGGCATGCTGAGTTTGAGCGCTTCGGCCGTGAGCGCCGAAGCGCTGATCTGCATGGCCTTGAAACCGTGGTGCGCGACGCCGCTGTCGCCGTTTTGCGCCACCAAGTTGGCGGACAGCCCCGCGCTGGTCTCCGGCGAACAGAGCAGACAGAGCTGTCGATCGAGCAGATCGGCGACGCTGGCCACCGCCAGCTTGAGTCCATCCATGACAAAGGCCACGTGGCCGCCGTAAAAATTGCCGCCGTGCAGAATCTCGCCGCGCTCGGGATCGACCAGAGGATTGTCGTCGACGCCGTTGAGCTCGATCTCAAGCACGTTCCGGCTAAAGCTGCAGGCGTCGAGCAGCACGCCGATCACGTGGGGCGCACAGCGCAGCGAGTAGCGGTCCTGCAAGCGCGCTGGTTTCCAGACGGGCGCATTGGGAGTGTATTCAAGATCCGCGCGGATCCAGTCCGCTGCGCGGCGCTGACCCGGATGCGGTTTCCATTCGGAGATGCGCGCGTCGAAGTGCCCAGGATTGCCATCCGTGACATCGACGGCGACGGCCGTGAGGGCGCAGGCCAGCCGCGCCAGCTGCTCCGCTCGGGTCAGTGCCAGGCAACCCAAGGCCGTCATCACACTGGTTCCGTTCATGAGCGCCAAGCTCTCCTTGGGCTCGAGCTGAAGCGGCGCGAGGCCGACCTCACGCAGCGCATCGGCGGCAGCACACACGCGCCCGCCCAAGGTCACCTCGCGCTCCCCGATCAAGGCTGCCGCCAAATAAGAAAGAGGCGTCAGGTCTCCGCTGGCGCCGACGGACCCTTCCTCCGGAATGCGCGGCAAAAGCCGACAGTTGAGGAAATCGCACAGCCGTTCGAGCAAGGCGGAGCGCACGCCGGAGTAGCCGCGCGCCAATGAAATTAAACGCACCGCCACCACTGCGGCGGCGGCTTCTTCCGTGAGCAGGCGGCCCGTACCGCAACCGTGAAAACGCAACAAATTATGGGGTAATTCGTTCTGGTAGGCCGTGGGAATCTCGTTTCTGACCGAGGCGCCGACGCCGGTAGAGACACCATAGATGGGATGGCCGGCCTCGAGTTGTTGTTCCACCACCCGCCGGCTTGCAGCGAGATAGGTCCGATAGGCGAGGTCAGGATCCAGAGCTGCCTGAACCTCGCCACGCGCCAAAGCGAGCACATCCTCGATGGGGTGCGGCTCCCGGCCGATGACACAGACCCCACCGCGCGCAGAAAGTCTCGGCCTCATCGCGCGCAGCTTAGCCCGCCTTTGTCACCGCGGCGCGTCGCGAGGCCGCACAGACGAGCGAGCAGGTCCCGAAAAGGCAACGGTGTACAGCAGCTTTCCGGAAGCTGTTTATTTCTGCCGGACCTTCGTGCTCGTTCTTCGCTCGCACTCGGGCCCCGGCCTTCGCTCGCTTACGGCTCGCTGCGCGCAGCCGCCGAAAGGCGGCTGCTTGCAAATGCGTTTACAGGCTGTTCACCGCGGTGGTATTCTGTCGCCGATTTCTCAAAGTTTTCCATCAGTTGTCCTTTAAATCCGGATGATTCATGAAGCGCCTTAACCCGCATTTTTCAGCAAGCCGCCACTGCGGGCACACATCGCCGCGGTCTAGCTAGAAATGAGGGCTAGCAAGAGCGTGGAGATGCCTGGGACAGCGAACGAGCAGCGGACGCGAGCACTTTTTCCCCTCTCTCGTCGCTGGCGCGCTCTGCGCACCGGTTTGGCCTATCTGGCCTACGGCGCCGGCGGGGTCGTGCTCTCCACGCTGATTTTGCCCCTCCAGCGCCACTTCACCCGCGACGGCGCCCGCGCCGAAATGCGCGCACAGAGAATCATCCGCCACGGTTACCGCTTCTTCATCTGGATCATGGCGAGTCTGGGCTTGATCCACGTGCGGCGAATCGGCTGCGAGCGGCTACAGGCCCCGGGACCGCTGCTCATCGTGGCCAATCATCCCAGCCTGATCGACTCCGCCCTGCTCGGCGCGCTGCTGCCAGAAGTAGACTGCATTGCCAACACCGGCTGGGCGGACAACCCCTTCATCCGCGGCGCCGCCGCCGCGGCGGGCTACATTCGCAACGACGACGGCGGCGCCGCGGTGGACGAAGCGGTCCGCCGCTTGCGGGCAGGCCGGCGACTGTTGGTGTTTCCGGAGGGAACGCGCTCGCCCGAGCGCAGCCTCGGGTCCTTTCAGCGCGGCGCGGCTCACATCGCGCTGCGCGCGAATTGCCCGTTCACTCCGGTGGTGATCACGGTGGAGCCGCCAAGCCTGATGAAGGGACAGAAGTGGTACGACGTACCCGAACGTACCATGGAGATTCAAATCGAAGTGCCGTCACCCCTGCACCTTAAAACGTTCCTGATCGGCAACGAAACCGTCTCACTGGCCGCGCGCCGTGTAACCGCCGGCCTGCGGGAATTTTTTCAAAAAAGGCTGGAAGAACGTGGAACAAGTGGATCACCTGGAAACTGAAATCAAGACGCTGATCGTCGAAGCTCTCGAACTCGAGGATGTAAACCCGGAGACGATCGACAGCGAAGCACCGCTGTTCGTGGAAGGGCTCGGCCTGGATTCCATCGACGCGCTAGAACTCGCCATGGCTCTGGAGGAGCGCTACGGCGTCAAAATTCAGGACAACCCGGCAGAGAACCAGAAACTCTTCGCCTGTGTGCACAATCTCGCGCTCTTCGTCGCGGAAAACCGCGCCAGATAGCCGCTCCGGAGCGGGCCATGGACAACGCCGCCGCGCACATCGCTGAAATCCTGAAGCGCGAATTCGCTCTGGCCGACGAGCAATTGCTGCCCGCTGCCCACCTCGCCCGCGATCTCGACTTGGACAGTTTGGACGCCGTCGTTTTCTCGACCCAATTGGAGGAAGCAACCGGTGTCGCGCTCTCGGAACAGGATTGGAAAACACTGAAAACCCTACAGGACGTGATCGACATCGTCTGCCGGCGACTGAACGCCGGGCACAGCCAAACGCCGTGACGCCGCCCTGTGTCCCTCTCTCGCGTTTATTCGCGAGCAGCCGTCCACCCGATCTACCGGTGGCCACCGGCCGCGCCGGCGTGCAGACCGTTGCGGATCTCGCGACCCACACGGCAGCCCTCGCGGAGCGCATCGACAAGACCGGCCGCGGCCTCTGGCTGCTCCATTGCCACGACAGTTACGCCTTCGGCGTCGCGCTGCTGGCCCTGGCTCAGAGTGAATCCAGTGCGCTCGTGCCTCCCAACGCAGAACCGGAAACCCTGCGCGTGCTGGCTGGCGAAACACTCGGTTCCATCAGCGACGCCGACGCTCCCGCAAACCTGCCGGGCGACTTCCCCGTCGTGCATCCCCTGAAACAACCTCCCGCCACTCGCCGGCGCCTTGGCGTCAGCGAGCGCGAGGCTGTTTGCGTACACCTCTTCACTTCAGGGACCACCGGCGACGGCAAGCGCGTTACGAAACGCCTGCGCCACCTTGAAGACGAGGTCGCTGAATTAGAACGCCTCTTTGGTGAAAAGCTCGGCCCCGCCGCGCAGGTGCTCGCCAGCGTTTCACACCACCACATCTATGGGCTCCTGTTTCGCCTGTTGTGGCCGCTCGCAGTCGGGCGCCCTTTCGCGCGGGAGACCCTGCTGCAACCGGCGGAACTCGCGCCCTTTCTCACGGCGGAGGCAGACTACGTTCTCGTCGGTACACCGACGTACTTAAAGCGCGTGCCCGCCCTCGCAGGCGTACGCGCGGCGCGCGGTGCGCACGGCGCATACCGTGAATACGGCACCTGCCGAGCCGTGTTTTCTTCGGGTGGACCGCTGGCGAGCGAGGACGCGAGTGCCGTCGCCGACGCTCTCGCTGCCAGCGTCAACGAAATCTACGGATCGACGGAAACCGGCGGTATCGCGTGGCGGGAAGCGGCGCACGCGGGAGGAAAAACAACTTACGCCGATGTTCGCAGAGAGAGCGCCGCACCGCAGTTCTTGAAGCAAGCGCACGCGGGAGGAAAAGCAACGCTGCATCCGCCGCGCTGGATTTCGTTTCCTTCCGTCATTCTGGAACGCAACCCCGCGAATTCCCGCCTGATTGTGCGTTCGCCCTTCGTGAGCACTGGTGAAAGCTTGTCCGATGGCAGCGCGCGCACTGTAACGGGCGACCGCGTCGATTGGCACGACGACGGCAGCTTCACGTTGCGGGAGCGCGCCGACCGCGTGGTCAAGATCGGCGAGAAGCGCCTTGCTCTGCCGGCGCTGGAAGCCCAGCTCGCGGCGCATCCCTACGTGGCGGAGGTACAAATCTGTCCCGTTGAGCGGGGCTCCGAAACGCGCACGGGTTGCGCGCTCGTACTCACGCCGGAGGGAGCCGCCGCCCTCGTCGCTCAAGGCCGGCGCGAACTCACACGGGTGCTCCTCGCCCATCTGCAGCCGCACTGGGATCGCGTGCTCCTGCCGCGGCTGTGGCGCTTCCTGCCGGCGTTGCCGCGCGATGCCCAGGGCAAGTTCTCGCTACAGGTGCTGCAGGCGTTTTTCGAGCGTTCGTCCGATGCTGCACACCGAGAGACGAGCAGCGAGCGCGCGGCGGGAATCACGTCCGCAGCTAAACCCGCGCGGAACGTCGCACCCGCCCGCGAACTCGCGCGCAACACCGCAGCGTTCCACGAGCCGACGAACAACCGGCGGCCGCGTTCACCACTTTTGGAATCGGAACAGCAAACATCGGACACGCTCGAGCGCGAACTGCGCGTACCGGAAAATCTGGCCTACTTCGAAGGACACTTCGACGCTCTTCCCGTCGTGGCCGGCGTGGTGCAGCTCGGTTGGGTGATGGAGGCGGCAGTACTCTTGTGCGGGGGGCCTCCGACCCTGCGCGGTATCGAGGCGCTCAAATTTCGCGAAACGCTGGGACCGGGACAGCGCTTCCGCATGCGCCTCTCCCTCGAACGGGAGCGCGGCGTGCTGCACTTCGAACTGCGCGCGGGAGAACGCGTCTTCGCCAGCGGCCGCTGTCTTCTGGAAGGTGTAACGGAAGTGGCAGGAGTTGCGGAATGAGCGAGAGGGAGGTTGCAATCAAAGCCTGCGTCCTCATCCCGATCTACAACCACGGCGCGACCATCGGCGGCGTGATCGAGGCCCTGGCTCCGGCGGGACTGCCTTGTTTCATCATCGATGACGGCAGTGACCATGCAACCCGCGCGGCGCTAAGAGAAATCGCCGCGCTGTACGACTGGGTTCAAGTTCACCACCGCCCGCAGCGCGGGGGCAAGGGAGCAGCCTTGAAAACCGGCTACCGCCTTGCGGCCGAGCGCGGTTTCACCCACGCCGTACAGCTCGATGCCGATGGTCAGCACGCCGCCGGCGACGTCGTCCGCTTCGTCGCAAGCATGCGGCAGCATCCGGACGCGTTGATACTCGGCACCCCCGTATTCGATGCCAGCGTTTCCAAACTGCGCCTGTGCACGCGCCAACTCTCGCGCTGCTTCGTGTGGCTGGCGACGCTCTCCTTTGCCATCCGCGATCCCCTGTGCGGCTTCCGCGGCATTCCGTTACAGCCCATGCTCGCTTTGCTCGCGCGCGTACGCACCGGCAATTGGATGGATTTCGAGCCCGAGAACGCAGTGCGCCTGTTCCGGGAGGGCGTGCCGATTGTGAACCTGCCGACGCGAGTGGTCTATCACCGAGGCGGCATCTCGCACTTCGACGTTGTGCGCGACGATCTGCGCCTCTCTTGGCTCTACACGCGCTTGTGTGTGGGCCTGCTGCTGCGTCCCTGCGCCCGCTGGCTTCGCCGGTTCAATCTCTCTAGCGAGCAACGAACACAGCTCTCTCACCAAACCGCTACTGCGGGCGCGCACCTCCTCGATCCTACGACGCACTCGGGCGAGAAAGGCGCGCTAGCGGCCGCCAAAAGCGAGTGGGTGCGCATGGCGGAGAGCGGATCCATTTTGGCGCTGCGGGCGATGGCGCGCTTCTACCGTTTCTGTGGACGCCGGGCTTCGCTCGTCCTGCTCTATCCCGTCGCCGCTTACTTTTTTTTGCGCGACGGCGCCGCGCGGCGCGCCTCCCGGAATTATCTGGCGGTGCTCTACGCCTGTCCTGAAGGGCGGGCGCGTTTCCGCCGCTCGCCCGACTGGCGCGATAGCTTCCGGCAGTTCTACGAGTTCGCCATCAACATCTTCGACCGCATGGTCGGCTGGGGAGGTGCCGTCGACACGCTGCCCTTCCGTCAGCGCGGCAGCGAGCAGTTGTTCGAATTGATTCGCGAACGGCGCGGGGCCGTGCTCGTAGGTTCACACGTGGGCAGTTTCGACATGCTGCGCCTGATCGGCGACCGCTACCGTTTGCACGTGAACGTGCTCATGTTCACCCGGCACGCGGAGCGCATCAACCGCTTTTTTGCGGAGCTCGATCCCAACAGCAACGTGCGCGTCATCGAATTGGATCCTCATTCAGTGCGCACGGCCTTCGCCATCAAGGAGTGCATCGACCGCGGTGAATTGGTCGGCATCCTGGCCGACCGCACCGATCCGAGCGGCCGCGGGCATCCCGTGCAAACAACTTTTTTGGGCAGGCCTGCTCACTTTCCCTTGAGCCCCTTTCTCTTGGCCGTGACGCTGCGCTGCCCTCTAATTTTCTCCATCTGCGGGCGCGGTCCGGACGGCGCTTACGAAGCCATCGCGGAGTCGCTGTGGAGCGGAGAAATCGTTCCCCGCCGCGAGCGAGAGAAACGGGCGCGCGAGCTGCTCGAAGCCTACGTGCGCTTGCTCGAGTACCACTGCGTGCGCACACCCTATCAGTGGTTCAACTTCTATGACTTCTGGGCACCGCCGACGGGCACCGGCGTGCTGGAACGCGCGCTCGACGCATGACGAACCTGGCTTTTTTCACGGAGCCGCTGGGCGACCGCGCCTCTGCGCGGTCTACCGACGTCCCGCGGTGAAAAATGCGGTTTAGCAACGCACAGGCAGCGGAGGAACTGACCCCGCATAGCGGGCGCATGGCCTTGCTCGGGCACGTGCTCGAACATGGTCCAGAACACACGCGCTGCAGCGTTCCCATCGCAAAGAGCGAGCTGTTCTGCGACGACAGCGGGCGCGTTCCCGCGTGGGTCGCCTTGGAATACATGGCGCAGTGTGCCGCCGTCCACGGGGGGCTCGAGGCGCGCGCGCGCGGCGAGGCTCCGCGTCCCGGTTTTCTGGTAGGTTCGCGCCGGCTCGTCTTCCGCGCGGATACTTTTTCTGGAGAGCAAACTTTGGAAGTAAGCGCTCGCCCAGTGACTCAAAGCGGGAATTTTCTGGTTTTCGACTGCGCTCTGCTGGCGTCCGGCTGCAGCGAGCCCCTGGCTGAAGGGCGCCTGAACGTCTACCTCCCGGAAATCACTTAGCCCGGATTATTCATGAAGCGCCGCAAGCGGCGAGGGTATGGACCCGAAGAGAATCAAAAATTTGTCATCTGCATCGAGAACGAGGGGTATCTGACTTCCCTGGAAAAGCGGAAACTCTATGAGCGGGTCCCCGATCCGGAAGCGGAGCGACATGGCCAACTCCGAGTAAAGGACGAATCGGGCGACGATTACCTTTACCCGCAAGAATTGTTCGTTGCCGTCGAGCTCCCTGCAGCCGCAAAAAAAGCTGTTATCCAAGCGGCGTAACGATCCGCTTTACGGCGACAGCGCGCCGGGCGCTGCATCACCATCGAACTGTGCTACTTGATTGACGCCATCGGTGGAGATTGCTCGTGGAAGCCGAAACAGCGGGTGCAACAACTCGGCGCGTCCTGGTTACAGGGGCCAGCCGCGGCATCGGCCGCGCGATCGCCACTCGTTTAGCGCGCGCTGGTTTCGACATCGGGATCAATTACCACTCCAGTAAAGCGGCCGCGGAGGAACTCGCCTCAGAGATCTCCGCACTCGGCCGCCGTGCGGTTCTCTTGCCCTTCGACGTGGCCGATCGCGACGCCTGCCGCGACGTGCTGGAAGCGGACGTCGCCACCCACGGGCACTACTACGGGATCGTGTGCAACGCCGGTGTGTGCGCCGATGCTCCCTTTCCCAAACTTTCGGGCGAGGCCTGGGACCGCGTGCTGCGCACCAACCTCGACGGTTTTTACAACGTGGTGCACCCGCTCGTGATGCCGCTGGTGCGGGCTCACGAGGGCGGGCGTATCGTCGCGATTTCTTCGGTCGCGGGCTTGGTCGGAAACCGCGGCCAGGTCAACTACAGCGCCTCCAAGGCGGGGCTGATCGGCGCGACCAAGGCGCTGGCCCACGAGTTAGCCAAGCGCGCCATCACCGTAAACTGCGTCGCGCCGGGCCTGATTGAAACGGAAATGCTGGCCGGTGTTCCCGTGGCGGAGCTCTCCCAGCTCGTACCCATGCGCCGTCTGGGGAGACCGGAAGAAGTCGCCGCTCTGGTCGCGTTTTTGTTCTCCGAAGACGCCGGTTACATCACGGGGCAGGTGATCTCTCTGAACGGCGGTATGCTGTGAAGCCATGAAACGAACGCGGAGAAGAACGGCGTGAAAGCGACGGAGCTCGATGTCGCCATCGCCGGTGGTGGGCTGGCCGGCAGCCTGCTGGCCCGCCAACTTCAGCGCGCGCTGCCGGAACTGCACATCGGGCTCTTCGAGAAAGCGACTACCCGCAGCTTCAAGGTCGGCGAATCCATCGTCGAGCTGGGCAGCCACTACTGCGTGCGCCGGCAAGGACTTTCCCGCTACCTCTACGAAAAGCATCTGCCCAAAAACGGACTCCGCTATTTCTTCGATGACGAGGCGCGCAACACGTCCCTCTTTGATATGAGCGAAATCGGCACCACCAACTTGCCGTTTCACCCCGCCTTCCACGTCGACCGGGCGCGACTGGAGGAAGATCTCCTGCGGATGAATTGTGCCGCGGGAATCCACGTACGCCTCGACACACGCGTGCGCGAGGTGGAACTCGGCGAAGCCGGCGCGCGCCACCGCCTCGCCGTGGAAGAACGGGGCAAGCGCGAAACTTACTCCGCTCGCTGGTTCGTGGACGCCACCGGGCGCAACGGTCTGCTCGCGCGCCAACTCGGCCTGCGCGCCCGCGAAAGCGAGCACCGCATCGGCTCGGTGTGGGGGCGCTTCGAGGGCGTTGCCGACGTCGACGACATGGGACCGGAAAGTTTCCGCGCCCGCATCCGCTACACCAGTCGCAGCATCTCGACAATGCACCTCTGGTATCCCCATTATTGGATTTGGTTCATCCCTCTGCGCGGAGGCCTGACCAGCATCGGAGTCGTGGGTAGGCCGGCGACGGAGCGCCGCGAACTGCGCAGCGCCGAGGGTCTGCGGGCCTTTCTCGCCGAGCACCGCGCCGCGCAGCAACTGCTCGCAAACGCCAAAAACGTCGACGTGGGAAGTTACGTCACGATCGCCTACGGCACGCGGCGTTTTTTTCATCCCGATCGCTGGGCCGTGATCGGCGAAGCCGCCCAAGCAGCGGACCCGCTCTACAGCCCAGGCATCGACTTCATCGCCCTCGAAAACGACTTCGTCAGCGATCTCGTCCAGCGCGATGTTTCCGGCGCCGATGCGGAGGGCGTGCGCGAGCGCTGTGAACTGTACGAGCAGTTCATGCAGTTCCGGCACGAAGCCACCTTGCTGCTCTACCGCGGTCTTTATGGCGGCCTCGGCAGTTACGACCTCATGCGACTCAAATGGGATTTTGACTTGGGCTGTTACTACAACCTCTGGGTTTCGCCGTATATGCAGAACCAGTACACCGATCTGCGTTTTCTGCGCCGGCAACTGCGCCAGAAACCCTTCATCCTGCAGGCGCTGCGAAACTTCGCCGATCTCTTCCGCGCCACGGAGACCGCACTGCGCGAGCGCGGCGCGTACTACCGCAACAATCTCGGCCTATTTTCCTGTGGGATCGAAAACATCGACTTCGTCGAAACCGTGGGAATGCCGCGCAACCGCAAGCAAATTCTCGAGGATTTGGAACGGCTCTTCAATTCGGTGCGCGCGCGTGCCGTCGCCCTGCTGAAAGGGTCGAACGAGCCCGTCGCACCGCTGCCCCTCTCCGCCTTCATGGGCGACCGCTCTCTTGTCTAACCCGCCGATCTCAGCCAACCCGGTGGAGTGTGAACCCCAAGCATCTGTCACGAAGCTTGACGGAGCGAACTCTCACCAAGCCTCCGCAAGCGGCGCGAATCAGCACGATTCCGCGGAATTTTCGCGCCAGCCGATGGCGACGTGGTGGCGCGTAGGTGCCTTCGCGCCCTCTCGCGCGCAAATCGCAGCGACCGCCGCCGGGATCGCTTTCGTATTGGTGTACCCACTGGTGCTCGAGGAAATTACCGCGCATCTGGGCGTGCGCGGCATGGCGCTCTGTCTGCTCGTTTTGGGGGGCGTCTCCTGGCTCGGCCTGAGGCGCCGCGCCGCTCACGAATTCGCACCTAAGCGCTACCACCGCGCCGCTTTTTTCACACTGAGCGCGCTGGCTTTATTTTCCGAACAGCACATCTTTCTCTTGTTTCTGCCGGCGCTCTTCTACGCGGTTCTGGGCGAAGTGTTTCTCAGAAGTTTGCGCTCTCCGTATTCTTTGATCGAGCGCGGAGCTCTGCAGCTCCACCCTTACGCGCCGGAATTCATCCGCCCCTACTGCCGCAAGGCCACTGCCGCTTGGGCCATGCTGTTCCTGTTGCACGCTTGCATCATTACGGCACTTGCCGTTTTTGCGCTGCTTGCACACTGGCAGGCGTACACCGGTTGGATCGCTTACACGGGAATGTTGGTTTTTTCCGCGATTGAATTTTTGATCCGCAAGCTTCACTTCCGCTACTACGTCAACAATCACTGGGACCGATTGTTCGCCTTTTTTTTCCCGGCGCAGAACACCGCTACCGGCCGGCTCTCTCAGGCCTACATCGCGCGCATGCGCGAAGAAATTCGCCAGGGCCAGCGAATTCCACCCTGGGCGATTCGGCGAAAAACCGAGGCTGCGACGATCGCAGAAACCACCTCGGTATTCAGCCGTGTGGGCAACGGTAACTCAGTCGATGACCGGCGGAGTTAAAATTCGGATCCGCTAGCCACAGTAACCAGCTCGCTCTTCTGAAATAATTGGCCGCCGTTGCGTACGCTGAGTCTGCACTGATAGGTACCTGCGTATTCGTACTGGTGGGTCGGTGCTCGCTCATACTCAAGCTCGTATTTCGGATCGAGCAGATAGTGATAGTCGATATTCCCATGTTCATCCGTGTATTCAACTGCGGGTACCCCGTAGAGAGACGGATCGAGAGTGGCCGCAGCGATTTTATCTGAATAGAAACGCAGCACTCCTGTTTGTGGACTGAAATACAGGACTCTTAGGACATCGGTCCGAGTGACATATAACGCGACGCCGTCACCAAACTCCCATAAGTAGGCGTAGTCGTTGTTTTTCCAAAGACTTTTCATGGTTCGAGGAACGGTTGGCTCGCCAGATTCAGGTGTCACGACGAAGTCCGGCCAAGACACTTTGTAGCGACCGCCATAGGCGCCCATGTCGGCTCGGGTGCCGTCCAGATCTTTTAGACCATTTGGATCTCCCGCATCGATCGCCGGGCTTCCTGCTTGCAGGTGAAAATCCGTGTCCGAGAGGAACAGCGGATCCACGGAGAGATTACCGACGCCGTTGACCTGGAAGTTCGTTGTGCGGTAGTCGTTGTAGTCGATTTGATAGGGGGCAGCCGTTAGCATCGCGATGTCGCGAAATGTGTTCCGGACAACAATATTATTCCTGAGCGTTGTCGGGCTGCCGCCTTCAAACTGTACTCCGGCCCACGCATTGACGATGGAGTTGTTCTCTGCCACGACTGTACCGCCATAAGAATTCCTTAATCCGGCACTCGAAATGCCTCCGGTACCTATCAGGATGTTGTTTCTTACCTCTGCAAGCGCATCCGGAGGCCTCAGATCCCACGTGTGCACGAGATAGCCGCCGTTCTTCAGAGTAAAGCCTTGTACAAGCGTGTTGCTGTTCAGACCGACACCCTGTCCCGTCGGCCGATCAATGTCAATAATCGTCGCCTCGGGTCCTTCCAAGCTGATGAGCTGCGTGTTTGGGGGGAGGATATTGTCGGTCCAAGAAATGGTTCGAAATCGATACGTTGCTGGCGCAACATAGATAGTGAACGTCCTTCCATCGGAGACGAATCTTCGCACGAAGGCCAGAGCCGTGTGAAGCGACCGGTAGGGATGAGTGAGGGAACCGTTTTCAAAGCCGGTGTGATTCGCGTCAACGTTGAGGATGGTCCCAAAAATATTAAGCTTGTAGTAGATACCGAGATCGCTGACGCCCACAGGCGACGTCATTTCGTTACCTTCATTATCGACGACCCAGATATAGAATTCGATGTTTCCAAGTTTCATCGTCTGGGTAAGAGTAGTCCCGAATTCATCAGGTCCGAGATTGTTCAAGCCGACTTCGGTAAACTTCGACTGCCCTTCGTATCTCCAGAAGAGCTTCGCCTCCGAGATACTCTGGTTGTCCCTGGCTTCCAGCCGAATCGTCGCGGGGTTATTACTGAACACCTCCCTCGGAACGCGATCCAAGTCCTGCGAAACGCGTGGTAGCCCGTTGAGAATGACTCGATAGGCGCTGCTGCCCTTCGTAATGATCTTGCTGTATTTGGGTTGCTGATTCGTATCGCGGTACACCACCTCGAGCGACCCTTGCACACTGGCTAAAGCGGGGATTTCAAAATAGCCATTTTCAAGCGTCGCTTCATAGGTTAGGCCGGTGTTGCGATCCGTGACCACGATCGTGCCAGCGGTCTCGGGCGCAACGATGCCGAAGAGTCCTTGCCCAGCGGAGCCAGTAAAGAAGTCGTAGGATTCGCGCACGGCAGCCCCACCCGCCGATGTCGGAGTCGTAAACATTACCGCTCGAACTCTACCGCGGTAGCCGCCGAATACACTTCGATCGAAATAAACATATTTCCAGCCGTGGCTATTGGAAGGATAATCCTGCGACGTCTCATAGAGAAGTGAACCGTCCGTCCCGTAATATTTAACGCGAACGTTATGCTGGCCGTTATTCAACCCAGACTCGCGTCCGCTCGCGTTCCTGCTGATGATGCCCGAGTAATGAATGAAGTTTTCCGAATACCAGTAATTGATCAAATCGACAAAGCGTTCATAGCCTGACTTGGCGTTGTGGTCGAGAAGGTATTGCCCTTTGATCCAGTCGACTGCGGCTTGGCCTTCGATTCGGCCTGAATCAAAGCCTTGTTTGGATTCCGTCACGATGCGTTGCAAATCATCGAAGTTCAGAAGCGCAGGATTGACCTGGTACAACGCGGCACTAAAAGTGCGGAGAAACGCAGGGTCCTCGATGGCGACTTTCCCCCAAATATAACCCGCCAGCATGTATCGGCGGAACAAAAGGCTCGCATCACCAATGAAAAAGTCTCCGCCCCTCGCACTCTCGATGGGGTGATTCATGGCTTCATAATTCACTTGGACTGGATCCTGGAAGGTGACCGTTCCACCAAAACGTTGTTTGATGAGGATTTTCGCCGCCTCGGCCATGCCCTCTTCGTAGCTGGCAACGTAGCGGCCGTTGATGACTGGAATGAAGTCGTCGTGGAAGGCGTGGGCTAGTTCGTGCGTCAGTACCCATTGATACGTATTGTTGAAGGTATCGCAGTAGAGTGTAATGGTATTCAGGCTCTTGTTGTACTCTCCGGCAAATTGTGGGTTCCTCGGGGCCTTTTTAATTTGGACCGTACCCGCCCAGGAAGGCTGGTTGTAGATGTCCTTCATCGCCTGATAGATGCCTACACCGCCGAACGTCATGAGAAAATCCCGAATGGCCTGCTCTTCCGCTGCGGTCCAGCCACTGTACGTGAAGCTCAGCTCGTTCTGGGAGAGCACGGCGGGCTTCACGGCGGCCCGCGAGCGATTTTCCTCATCCAGGCCTACGATGGTATCCAGGCTCTCGCGGCCATCGGCGAAGGTCTCAACCCGTGGGGGCGGGGTGTCGACGCAGCCAGCGAACAAAACTGCTGCAATCCAAAACCAAGCAGATCTGCGCATAAAAAAGCCTCTCAGCAATAATTCAGCCATTTATACTCTGGCGCGACTTACAAAGCGGATACTTGGGATGCAATATCGATTAGCACTGATTCACTTTCGGGGAACCCAGCCCGGAGGAACCTGCGGGCTGAACGGGCAGTCGAACGAAGGGCCTGGGGCTTCGCCGGGACCCCCTAATGAAGGACCCCGCGGCAAGCCGCGGGGTATCCAGAGCTACTTGAATCTGTCTTACGCGCCGCAAGCGACGAGGGTATGGACCCGAAGGGAATCAACTGTCCATGGAATCGGGGCAGGCCCACAACCTTATGCAACGGCTTCCGCGAAGTCAGAGCAGCAGTTGACTTCCACCGTGATATGAACCAAATCGGCTCTCCCCTGAAGCCTCCTTTTGTAATGCTCCGGCGGCCGCGGCTCGTCGGTAACTACCGACACGGCCGCTGACAAACTCTGTGGTCCGATCCGCCACACGTGCAAGTCGGCTACAAAATCTCCCGGATTTGCTTCGAGAACGGATCGCAGCTCGGAAACCGCTTCGGGAGTCACGCTTCCGTCGAGGAGTATGGCCGATGTGTCTCTCAGCAAACCATAAGACCAGCGGCCGATGATGACCGATCCAACAATGCCCATCGCTGGATCCATCCAATTCCAGCCCAGAAACTTTCCGGTAACCAGGGCCAAGATTGCTGTAAGCGATGTGAGCGCATCGGCGAGAACGTGTAGGTAAGCCGCTCGAAGATTGTGGTCGTGGTGATGATGGAATTGCTCTTCTTTCGAATTTGCAGCGTGCACGTGCTCGCCGCGCAAGAGCCAGGCCGAAATAAGATTCACTCCCAAACCAACAGCTGCAACAAAGATCGCTTCATCAAAACGAATCGTCAGCGGGGTGAAGAAGCGACCTACTGACTCCCAACCGATCAAAATCGCAATCACCGCCAGCACCACTGCGCTAGAGTAACCGCCTAAAACACCCACCTTCCCGGTTCCGAACGAGTACCGCTCATCGCTCACGTGCCGCCGCGCATACCAGTAAGCAAACGCCGTAATGCTCAATGCAGACGCATGACTCGCCATGTGCCAACCATCTGCGAGCAGGGCCATCGAATTAAAGACACTGCCGGCAAAGATCTCAATCACCATCATCGTCGCCGTAAGTACAATCACTCTGCGCGTTTGCAGTTCGGAGTGCCCGTGACTTCCGGGCAGAAAATCATGCGAATGCCGCCACCTTTCCGGATGTGTTTTGTGCATCGTTTTACCTTGAACCCAAGGTTGGGTGTTTGTGCGTCGAAGTTACAGCCTAACCCGGATTATTCATGAAGCGCCTACTGCGACTGCGTATCTGCTCGACCTGGTGAACGATTTCCGCGCTTGGCACCGGAGGCTGACTTCCCAGTACGTCGAGGAGACAAACGCGAAAATCGTTCACCAGGTCGAGCAGATACGCAGTCGCAGTAGGCGCTTCATGAATAATCCGGGTTAAAGGGGCGCTGCCACACCCAACGACAGCGGCGCAGTCCCAAGGCCAATTCCGACTCCGCACCGATCAACCACCAGCGCAAAAATTCCAAGGCGGCGGGCCAAGGTTTCGGCGCGATGACGTCGCCGGTGCGCCATTCGAAGGCAAGCATCTCATCTTCTGCAACTGGAGCCCCGCTGTCGGTCGCAGCGAGCAACAAGGCGAGGGCGTAAGAAGCGGGCGGCTCGTCGATCAAGTGAGCAAACGTTTCAGCCAGAGGAACATCGCCCATCACAAGCAGCACGGGTCGCGCTGGTTCGCGCTCGAGGTGCGCTAACGCTTCGAGATAACCGCAGCCGAAGGTGTCCTCTTGCGCCGCCAATGAGCTCGAGGCCCGGCGGTTGTTCGCGGCGATCGAGAAAAGACCGGCCTGGGCGTTGTGCACGGTGTGGCTGAACTTGGCCGGAGACAGCGGCTTTTCTTCAGCGATGGCCTCGAGCATCTCGATCGATTCGTTGATGCTGCCGTGGCGGGAAGCAAACACGCTGCGCACCTCCCCGCGTTCTTTCTCTGCACAACACGCAAAAGCCGCCGTCAACATGATGCGCGTGAGCGGCGTGCAGCGCCGCCGCAAGAGCGGCGGCAGAAAGCGCGCCTCCGGCTGACCTTCCGCAACGATCGGAACCGGATCGCGCGCCCAGGCGTGCCACGACTCCAGTGTCTCGAGCCCCGGCGCCCAAGCGGCCCAGCGCAACAGGCGCGCGTTCAACATGCTGGGCTTCCTAGGAGTCGAACCCAGGCTGAAATTCCATCCTGGGTTCGACTCCTAGCACGAGTGCACAGTTGTTGCCGCCGAAGCCGAAAGAATTGCTCATCACGTGGCAGTCTCCGCGCACACTCACTTCTTCACCCTTATCTGTTAGGTGCAGCTCCGGAAGTTTGGGATCGCGCTGCCCGTCCCAGCAATGAGGAATCAGCGGCAAGTGCTCCTGTGAGCGGTGCTGCAACATGAGCCAACAGAAACCTGCCTCCATCGCGCCCGCGGCGCCGAGCGTGTGTCCAACCAACGATTTGGTCGAGCTGCAGGGAAGCTGCTTTCCAAAAGTACGGGCGACGGCCTCGCACTCCATTTGATCGTTCTGCGGTGTCCCCGTACCGTGAAGATTCAAATAAGAGATCGCGGAAGGTGGTAGCCCAGCGTCGGCGAGTGCCTCGCCCATGGCAGCCTCGGCCCCGGCACCGCTGGGATCGGGAGCCGAGATGTGATGGGCCTCGCTCGATTCGCCGACGCCCTCAAGTTGCACGCCGCCAGCTTCGCGCACGACCAAGAATAGAGCGCCGCCCTCACCCAAGGTCAGGCCTTTGCGATTCACACTGCACGGATTTGAAACTCCCTCAGCAATCGCTTGGAGCGCGCTGAAACCGCCGGCCGTAAGACCGCACAGAGAATCCGCCGCGCCCGCGATCACGGCGTCGCAAACGCCCAGCGCGAGCAGAGAGCGCGCCGTGGCGAGGGCGCGCGCTCCCGAAGAGCAGGCGGTGGAGAGCGTGAACGCGGGGCCCCGTACCTCCAGCCAATCCGCGACGAAGCCTGCGATACCGCCGAACTCGAGCTGGGCGTAGGTAAAAGAAGGGCTGAGTTTGGATGTCCGACGTCGGTGACGGATCGCTGCCTCCGCGTCGCCCACGCCCGAAGTGCTTGTCCCCACGACGACTCCGATGCGCTCGCGCGGGATGGCGCGCAACACAACGTTCAGCTCGGATTCCATCTGAAGCAGCGCGGCCAGGGCGAGTGCATTGTTCCGACAGGCGTAGTGACGCAGTCGCCCCGGCAGTGCCGGCAGGGGGCCGACGACTTCACCGACCAGCAGGCGGCGTCCCGGCACGAGATCGTCGCGCAGCGAGAAGCGCGATTGGTCGCCGGCCAGCAAGCGCGGCCAAATTTCTTCGGGGTTCGCGCCCAGGGCGTTCGTCATCCCCAACGCCACCAGGGCGCAGGGCGGTCGCGCGGGCATGCCACCTCGATTTTTACTCATGGTCGCCAGAGCATATCGGACCTCGTGCGCGCGGCCGCCCGCAGCTCCCTCAAGCTATGGCTTCTCTTTTATGACGACTCCAACCTCTTCTATGCTCGCCTTGTGCGATTTTTCTCTACCCCACGAAGGAGAAAAACCCAGTGAGCGACTCCGCCTCCCAAAGCTGGGGCAACTGGTTCGGTCCGGCACAGCCGCCGGAAGCGGCCGCGGTACGGGCCAAGCACCGCCTGGCCGAAGCCATGCGCCAAGTGATTGAGCGCCTGGTAACCAGCGACGCACCCGCCACTGAACTCGAAACCACAGCGGGGCAACTGGAACATTTCGCCGCCGAGCTGGCGAGCCACTCCCGCAGCCCGGGACTCTGGGGCGTCCCGGAGAGCGCGACTTCTGGAACCGTGGGGGCCTTCTTCGATCTGAGCCCGCTGATCGGGCGCGCCAACCCCCTCGCGCCGCCTATCGATCTGCGCGAGGAAAACGGCGCCGCCGTGGGACGCGTGCGTTTCGGCTGCGCTTACGAAGGCCCTCCTGGCTGTGTACACGGAGGCTTTATCGCTGCCGCTTTCGACGAAATTCTCGGTTTCGCTCAATCCATGACGGGCAAACCCGGCATGACCGGCACGCTGCGCGTGCGTTACTTAAAGCCGACGCCGCTCCACACTCCGCTCGAGTTCAACGCGCGCATCGAACGCGTCGAAGGCCGCAAAATTTTTACCCTCGGCAGCCTGCACGCCGGAGCCGAGCTCACCGCGGAGGCCGACGCGATCTTCATTTCCGTTCCCAGGGAGCGCATGCTCGCCCTGGCCGCCGCGCGCCCACATCCTTGATCTCGCAATTCAGGAACTCACGACTTTACCGCAATTCGCGCTTCAGAATCTTGCCGGTGGGCCCCTTGGGCAGGGCGTCGCGGAATTCGATGATGCGGGGGTACTTGTAAGCCGCGAGCCGCTCTTTGCAGTAAGCGATGACTTCTTGTTCGCTCAGTGTTGCGCCGGGCACCAAGGCCAAGATGGCCTTCACGTCCTCGCCGAGACTATCGTGAGCAACGCCGACGACAGCGGCCTCCGCAATCGCGGGATGAGCGTAGAGCACTTCTTCTACTTCGCGCGGATAGACGTTGAAACCGCCGCGTATGATCATGTCCTTCTTGCGGTCAACGATGAAGTAACAACCGTCTTCATCGACGTAGCCGATATCGCCGGAGTGAAACCAACCACCGCGCAATGCCTCCTTGGTGGCATCGGGCCGTTTCCAATAACCCTTCATCACGTTGTGCCCGCGGATGCAGATTTCCCCCGCCGTTCCCCGCGGCACGGGTTGATCGTTGTCATTGAGAACGCACATCTCGACACCCCAAACCGGATAACCGACGGAACCGACTTTGCGCGGGCGGTCGGGCACGGTGAAGCTAGCGACGGGCGACGTTTCTGAGAGGCCGTAACCCTCGAGAATCTGCACGCCGTATTTTTGCTCGAAGCTCTTCATGACTTCGAGCGGCATGGGCGCACCACCCACGATGCAGTGGCGCAGGCTCGAGAGGTCGTAGCGATCTGCCTCTGGGTAATTGAGCAGCGCGAAATACATGGTCGGCACGCCGGCGAAGAGTGTGACGCGGTCGCGTTGCATGATCTCAAAAGCCGCCTCCGGGGTGAAACGCGGCAGCAGGGTGAACGTACCGCCACCCGCGATGATGGCGTTCTGAAGACACGACTGACCGAAGGCGTGGAAAAGGGGCAGGGTAGCCAGCGCGACGTCGTCCGGTTGCTGTGGAGTCAAGCGCGGAATCACGATCGCGCAATTAATCAAAAGATTGGAGTGCGTGAGCTCAGCGCCCTTGGGTTTGCCCGTGGTGCCCGAGGTGTAAAGGATGACCGCGGTGTCGTCCGCATGGGTCGGGTACAGAGCGGACAGCGGCTCGCCCTGCACCAGAGTATGGAGCGTCTCACCTTCACCGTTGGTAAACAGGAGCGGCACACTGGCTGCCTCCGCTCCACGGCGAGAAGACTCACCGAAAAAAGGATGAGCGATAAGAATTTTGGACTCTGAATCTTGCAAGTGATACGTGATTTCCGGCGCGGAGAGCAGAACATTGAGCGGAACCACCGTGCAGCCGGCATATAGAATTCCAAAGTAAGCGATGGAGAACTCGGGAACGTTGGGTACCAACAGGCCGACGCGGTCACCGGCTGCGAGCCCGCGCTCGCGCAGCCCTGCGGCCACACCCCGTGCCGCGCGGTCGAGCTCGGCATACGTCAGAACGTTTTCGTTGAATCGGATGACCGGGTGCTCCGGCCTTTGGTCTGCACTCGCCTGTAGAATCGTCCCCAGGTTCAACGCCATGTGCCGCCTCCTTCGCGCTCCGGGCTGCTCATTTTAGCTTCCGAGTCTTGTCGCGCCCGCTCTCGCTAAAAACCCCTTTCTCTCTTCCCCACCCTTCCGCCCGCCGGGCGCTCAGACAGCAAAACACGCCGGTGAGTTTTAGTACCCTTAGCACGCCCTTTCTCACCAGGGTGAGTTGCGAGGCCGTGCAGATTCGCGGGCTAGACCGTCCGTCGGAGAACGCGCATGGATTATCTAATTTACGGCGCGGGGGCCGTGGGGCTTGGACTGGGAAGTTGCCTCTTAGCTGCCGGTGAACGCGTGCGCTTCCTCGCCCGCCCGCACACCGTCGCCGCCCTCCAGCGCCATGGTCTCGTACGAACGGGGCTCTTCGGCGAATACCGGACCACGGCAGACCGCTTCGCAGCCGGCACCGCCTTGGAAGAACTCTCTCCGACGCCGGCTGACTGGGTATTCGTCGCCACCAAATCCTTCGATTCCGAAGCCGCGGCTGAACTACTTTCCGCCGCGCCGGCCATCGTTGGCGACAAAACCCAGATTCTTTTGTGCCAGAACGGCTGGGGGAACGCGGAACTTTTCGCAGCCCGCTTTCCTCCTTTTCGAATTTGGAACGCGCGCATCATCACCGGCTTCCACCGCCGCGAGTCGCACCACGTCGAGGTGACCGTTCACGCGCAGGCTATTCACCTGGGAAGCCTGTTTCAGCAGGACGTGAAAACCCTCGAGCCGGTCGCCCGCGCCATCGCCGCTGGCGGCATCCCCTGCGAAACCAGCCCCGACATTGCCGCCGATCTGTGGGCCAAGCTGCTTTACAACAATTGCCTCAACGCACTCTCGGCGATTTTTCGGGTTCCTTACGGCGCCCTGGGAGAATCGCTGCACGGCCGGCGGCTGATGCAACAGCTCGCAGAAGAAACTTTTGCCGTGATGCAGGCCGCCGGTTACCGGACGCATTGGAATACGGCCCAGAAATTTCTCGCGGCGTTCTACAACAAACTGTTGCCGCCGACGGCCCAGCACGAATCCTCGACGCTCCAGGATCTGCGCGACGGCAGACGCACCGAGATCGGTGCGCTGAACGGCGCTGTCGTATCCCTGGGCAAGAGCTTAGATGTGTCAGTGCCCATCAATCGCGCCGTCGTGGACATGATTCAATTTCTGGAAGCAAAGGCCCTGAGCTCATTACAAAACTCTTGAGCACGCGCTTCATGGTCGGGCGCTGCCCAACAACGGACCGAGCCCAAGCGCAGGAATTCGCGCCGAGAGCAAGGCGTGAAATCGCAGCCAACGTTCCGAACTACGGCGAGATTTCGCAACGCAGCTCTCAGCGCGAAGAACCAGCCTGGCGACAGGAGGATTTATGAGATGAGCTCTACACTGGAAGATCGACGCGAGAGAAGAGCGCCTCGAGTTTGAGTCCGCGGGCCGCGAAGGCCTCGACTGCCCCTTCGCCGCGGTCGACGATGCACAAAACACGGGCCACGCGGCCTCCTTCCGCTTCGACCACTTCCACCGCTTCCAACGTCGACTGGCCCGTGGTGCAGGTATCCTCGAGCAGAGCCACGCTCTGCCCAGGGCGGAAGGCGCCTTCGATGCGCCGGCTGAGACCGTGTTGCTTCGCTTCCCGGCGCACGAAAAAACCGAGCAAGTCTGTTTGCGGATCCTGCCGCGCGGCGGCGGCCAGTACCGCCGCCACGAAGGGCACCGCGCCCACGACCATCCCGCCGACGGCTTCGACACGCTCGCCCCCAGCAAGCCGCGCGAGCGCCAATTCACCGGCCAGCCACAGGCCACGGGGTCGCATCAGAACTTGGCGCAGATCGAGGTAAAAATCGCTCTCGCGTCCGCTCGCCAACACCACGCGGCGGCGCTCGAAGGAAACTTTGAGGATCAATTCCAGCAGTTCGCGCTGTGTCGCTTCGAGATCCACGAGCCCTCCTCAGCCCGGCTTTCTCATCAAACCGCTGTTGCGACCGCGCATCTCCGCGGTCTTGTGACGCGCCCGTGGTGAGACAGGCGGGCTGGTGGCCAAACATCCCAAAACCCGGCGTGGACGCAAGCGCCGGCTTTCTCTATCCTGCGCGGCCGCAGCAGCGCCACAGAAAGACGAGCCGCCGTGAAAAAGCGCAAGACCCTCGCCCACCGCAACCGCAAGAAGAGCGTGCGTTATCGCGCTCGGAGGCAGGCCAAGCACCGCCGCGCACGTTTGCGTCAAAGCTCCGGCACCCGGCGGACCTACCGCTAGCTTTCATGGTCTTTCTGCCGGCGGCGAGGAGAGAGTCGAAGCGACGACATAAACAACTCTTGGAGGAGCTTCGACTCTCTCCTCGCCGCCGGCAGAAAAATCGTTGGATTCTGCGTTTGCTTTACCTCACGCCCGCGATGTTTTGAGATGGATTCCCGTTCACATTGACGGCGCGGCGTTTTGGCCGAAGCGCAGCGCCTTCTACGAAGCTTCGAAAATTCACGCGGCTCCAGCAAGGGACCGCTGGGATAGGTCGCAGCAACGAGCTAAAAACCCTGCGAGGAGCCTGCGACCTATCCCAGCGGCCCTGTTCCGGAGCGCCAAAACTTTGTCGGATCGAAGTCAATTTCGCGTCCACGCCTGCGCTGGTGAGGCCAGAAGCGGTCAACTCACAACGCCTCACGGTCCTATCCACACGCCGGCCTTCATGCCCGTCGGCACTCATGCCGCCGTGAAGGCCGTTACTCCCCATGAGGTGCGCGCCACGGGCGCCGAGATCGTGCTCGCCAACACCTATCACCTGGCATTACAGCCGGGCGAAGCCACCGTCGCCAAGTTGGGCGGCCTGCACGAATTCATGCGCTGGCCGGGGCCGATCCTGACCGACAGCGGTGGCTTCCAGGTTTTTTCGCTGCCGAAAAAAGACATCAGTGATCGCGGAGTGCGTTTCAAAAACGAGCTCACTGGCTCGGAAATTGAACTCACCCCCGAGCGTTCCATCGAAATTCAGAATGCCCTCGGCGCCGACGTCATCATGGCCTTCGACGAGTGCACGCCCTTTCCCGCGGATGAAGCGCTGGCGCGCACGGGCGTGCGGCGCACGCTCCTGTGGCTCGAGCGCTGTTTAAAAGCGCACGCGAAGGTCGAGCAGCAGGCGCTCTTCGGCATCGTGCAGGGCGGCGTTTATCCCGCGCTGCGCAAAAACTGCGCCGAGGCCGTCGTCGCTTGTGATCTGCCCGGTTACGCCATCGGCGGCGTCTCCGTCGGTGAGGGACACGACCTCATGCGCCGCGTCGTCGAGAATACGGTTCCACATCTGCCGCAGAACAAACCGCGCTACCTGATGGGCGTCGGGCTACCCGAAGACATTCTCATGGCGATCGGCTTCGGCATCGATCTTTTCGATTGCGTCATTCCCACGCGCTACGCCCGCAGCGCCAGTGCCTTCACTCACCGCGGCCGCATCCGACTCACCCAACGCCGCTACCGCCGCGACGCCTACCCCATCGACACCACCTGTGACTGCGCCGCCTGCAAAGGCGGCTTCAGCCGCGCCTACCTCCACCACCTCTTCGCCGCCAACGAGATTCTTTCCGCCGTCCTCGTCTCCATCCACAACCTGCGCTTCTACCAACGCCTCGTCTCCGACGCACGCGAGGCGATTGCAAAGAACAGCTTTGACAACTACCAACGGGAATGCTTGCGAGGGTACAACAGAAACGCACAAGAAATATCATGATCACCGACACCAAAAATTCTCCGTGGTTACCATGGAAATGGAGTCCCGACCGCTGGATATCATTTGTCGCATTTACAGTTGCGCTATCAGCTCTTCTTTTTTTCTTCAATGGTTGCAGGAACATGGTTCAAGTCTAATCCCCGCAGCTGGATCCTCCGCGTTCCGCCAGGGCAAGCGTACGATGAACTCGTTTCTAAATCGTCGCGCATACGAATTTCTGGCTGTTACTGCTCTCTTTTTGACGAATGTTGGATCTTCGACCGATCCCCGGTTAAGAAAGAAATCGCATCCTGCGACGTCGATCGTTCCGTGTATTTGGCACGGCCTCGAAAAATTTTCCAGATAGCTTCTCTGCGTCTCGAAAAGCCGGGGGAGGGCGGGAGATCCCGTGGATCTCCTGCTGGCGGAGGGCCGGCGCTTACCCACTACCAACTCGCGGCCTACTGAAACATCACTTATTTCGTCAACGCTACTTGAGGAGATGGCGCCGACGCGTTCGTCGACGGACTCGAAGAAAACTCCTCGTCCCGCACAGCAGAAACGCGAGGCCCGGCAGCCGAGAAGCCCTCACCCGGCTCCCGGGCAACCAAGCTACGCAGCGCAGCGCACGCACAAATTCGTGGTGGGCAGGGCGGTGAGGCGCTTGGTTCCGATCTCGTCGCCGCATTTGGAGCAGACGCCGTAAGTCCCCGCTTCGATGCGCGTCAGGGCGGCGCGGATTTCCTGCAGCTCCCGGCGGCCGCGCGCGTCAAGCCGTTCGAGGACCTCCTCGTTCTCCAATTCGATAGCGCGCTCTTCCGAATCAGGGTCCGGCGTGCATCCGAGATCACCCTCGATATTTTCGAGGCGCTGCGTCAGCGCGCGCAGGCGCGCCGCAAGTTGTTCGCGCAGGGCCGTGTAATCAGTCATTTTCATTCTCCCCCGGAACTCGCCGGAGCAGGGGTTGCTGATTGCTGGGCGCCCTGCGGTGCGAGTGCCCACGCGCGCAATTGCTCCCGCTCGGCATCCGAAAGCCGCGCTTCCGGATGCAGCGGAAGGTAATACCAAAGCGGCATCTCGCCCTCCTCGACTTCCTCCCACGCCTCCTCCAATTTTTCTTGCCGCTTCTCAGCGGAGTAGCGATCCCAGGTAGAAAAATTGAGATGTTTGCGGGCATTTTCCACATCCCACGCCACCAACCAGGACACGGGCGCGATGAAGCTGTACCAGGGCCAGCGCACCTCGTGGGAATGGCAGTCGTAACACGCGTGCTGCAGGAGTGCGCGCACTGCTTCCGGCGCAGGCACTTCACTCGTGACCGGCGGATTCTCTTGGATAACGGGTACGAACTGAATCCCGACTAAGACCACCACGAGGCTAACAGCCAATTCCCATTTCATGAGATAGGACCTCTTCACCCATTGGCTGCAACGGCAAGCGCTGCTTCAAAATCCAGCGCGCTCGCTTCACTCACCATAGACATGGACATAGCGCTGGGTCCAAATTCCGAGCACGCTCCAGGTCTCGAGGTCGGCGTAATACACTTTGTTCAGACCCTGCTCGCGGGCGATTTCGCCGACTCCCTGATGCCCCCACTCGATTCGGACGTAGTACTGAAACCGCTGTCCATGATTCTCCGCTCGCTGGGTAAAGACCGGCGTCTCGTTCAAATTGACGTCAAGGGGAACCACAACGTGCGTAAAAAGCCGACCGTTGGCGCAGCCGAACCCGGTGATCAACGCGCCCAACTCTACTGCAATGCTCCACCAACCGCGCCGGACCACGCGAGACTCAGTCACCATAGACCACGGTGGTGTGGCGGTAATAGAGACCCAGAAATAGCACGAAGACTTGGCGGTCGGCGTGGCGCAAGACAGTGATCCCCCCGTCTTGCGCGGCGGCTTGAATCCCCGCGTCGCCCCACGCGAAGAGACCCAAACAACTGTGCAGCGTCGCACGACCAACTTTGGAACCGAGTTGGGTTTCGTCCAAATCCTGATCGAGCGGGACCATGACGTCTGTGTACATGCAGCCACCCGCCGCCAAGAACCAGAGCACCAAACCCAATCGAGTCATACCTCTCACGGCTCACCCCCCTGCGCAAAGTCTCTTCATCCTGGCCGAAGCGTTTCCCAAAAGCAACGCCACTTTCCATGACATTTTCCGTCTTCTAATATGGGCGCTGTTGTTGCCAAGAAACCGGCCCCTAACCGATAAGGGCTGAGTTCGCGACTTCGCCTGACGGATCGGTCCGGACTTCGTTTCGAAGCAACGAGTCCGGAAACGATTGTTCAGGAGAGTCAATTTTATGGCGAAACTGTATGTCGGAAATCGGCCTTGGCGCTGCACCGAAGAAGAGCTGAGCGAAGTCTTTTCCGCGGTCGGCGCCGTCCATTCCGTGGCCATTGTGACCGACCGAGAAACCGGCCGCTCCCGCGGCTTCGGCTTCATCGAAATGGACGAGACCGCGGCGCGCGAGGCCATCTCGCAGCTCAATGGAAAAGATTTCGGGGGTCGCCCGCTGCGCGTCAGCGAAGCTCGTGAGCGCCAACCGCGGGAGAATCGACCGCGCCGCTGGGACTGAAATGACCGACGGCGTCACCTGCTGGAGAGCCCGCGCGTCCGGCGCGCGAACAATGGAAAGCGCGATCTGAAACGTGCGCGTTCACACCCTCCAGCACGTTCCTTTTGAAGGTCTGGGAAGCCTGGAAAATACCCTGCGTTCGGCCGGGCACGGCCTCTCCTTCACCCATCTCTACCGCGGTGAAACCACGCCTGCGCCCGCGGAGATTGATGCTCTCATTGTGCTGGGAGGTCCCATGGGTGTGCATGACCAAGACGCTCATCTCTGGCTGCGCGGAGAAAAGCGCTTCCTCGAGAGCTTCCTGCACACCCAGAAACCAATCCTTGGAATCTGCTTAGGAGCCCAGCTCCTGGCGGATGTCCTAGGCGCCAAGGTTTATCTCAATCGCTGTAAAGAGATCGGCTGGTTCCCCATCGAGCGCAGCGCCGGAGCGGAGAAATCGCCGCTGGGTCGCGCGTTGCCTCCCCGCCTAGATGTGTTCCACTGGCACGGTGACACCTTTGATCTGCCGGACGGCGCAATCCATCTGGCGCGGAGTGAAGCGTGCGAAAACCAGGCATTCCTGTATGAGCTACACGCGCTGGGTTTACAATTTCACCTGGAAACCACGCCGGTGACAGCGCGTGCGTTGATCGAGAACTGCCGGGCGGAGCTGGTGCCGGTCCCCTTTATCCAAGACGCCGAAACGCTGTTGTCAGATGCCGGGCGTTTCGAGCGCATCAACGCGGTGATGCAAGTGCTGCTCAAGGAACTCCTGAGGCCCAGCGAGGGACGCTTGGAGAGGATCGAATCTCCTCACAGTGTTGTTTAGTTCGTCGCTTCGATCCTCTCCAAGCGCCCCTCCGGAGCATCAGGATTTTGTCGGATCGAAGTTAATCCTCGCCTTCTTCCATCTGCCGAACGAGTTCTTGCAACTCCTGCCGTTTTTCTTCGGCGCGTCCCCGCGTGCGCTCCGATTACTGCAGATGGCTGCGCAGCATCCAGGCGTTTTTCTCGGAGATTTGGATGCGCCGCACGGCGAGATCCGCCGTCGCTTGATCCCCTGCGCTCTCGGCGGTAGTGAACAGTTTGCGAGACGTGGCAACCACGGTCTCGTTGTCTGCGGCGAGTTCGCGCAGCATATCCTCCGCAGCGGGGACACCTTGGGCGTCCTTGACCGTGGCGAATCGGCTGAACTCCGTGTAAGAGCCGGGAGCGGGGTGACCAAGGGCACGGATGCGTTCGGCGATTTCATCGACCGCCAGTGCCAATTCCGTGTATTGGGTCTCGAAGAGTATGTGGAGAGCTCCGAAGTGAGGACCGACCACGTTCCAGTGAAAGTTGTGTGTCTTCAAATAGAGCGCGTAGCTGTCCGCCAGCAAGCGCGAGGTGGCGTCGGCCAATTTGCGACTCTGTTCCGGAATGATTTGCATCATGGCTATTCTCCTTGGTTCGAGTAGCGCCGCCCCGCAAAGCTGAAAACCTTTCCTAGGCTCGCTACCACCACGGAAACATAGATGAAAGGAGCATGCCTTGGAACACCGTCCCCGCGTCGAAATTGAATACTGCCGCCAGTGCCGCTGGCTGTTGCGCGCGGCCTGGCTGGCACAAGAGCTGCTTTCCTCATTTGAAACCGAGCTGGGTGAGGTCGCGCTGCAACCCGGCTCGGGTGGTATTTTCGAAGTGCGCGTGGCAGAAGAAAAGCTGTGGTCTCGTGCTGAGTACGGTCGTTTTCCGGAAGCGGCGGAGCTGAAACAGCGCTTGCGGGATCGCATCGCGCCCGGCAAAGACCTGGGCCACAGCGAGCGCAAGTGATCTGAGGCTTCGGGCTGATATACTCCGCTCGATGTCTAGCTCGCATTTCTCACCGGGGCGCGTCTATCTCTTCGAAGGTGACGAGCACGCCGTGCTGCGCGATCAAATCCGCCGCTTCGCCGAGCGCGAGATTGCGCCGCATGCCCACGCTTGGGAGGAAGCGGAGGAATTCCCGCGCGAGCTGTACGTTGCGGCAGCGCGCGCGGGGCTGCTCGGCGTCGGCTACCCCGAAGAACTGGGCGGGCTCGGAGGAAATCTCACGCATGTCCTCGCCGCGGGGGAAGCAGCGATCCTGTTCGGTCACTCCGTCGGCAGTGTGGTGGGTCTGGGCAGTCACAGCATCGCACTGCCGCCGATCGTCAAATTCGGAACCGCTGAACAGAAGGAGCGTTTCGTCGCGCCGGTATTGCGCGGAGAAAAGATCGCCGCCCTCGGCGTCAGCGAACCCGGCGGTGGCAGCGACGTGGCCGGCCTGCGTACGACGGCGGTGCGCGCAGGCAACGAGTACATCGTGAACGGCGCCAAGACCTTCATTACCTCGGGCTGTCGCGCCGATTTCGTGACGGCGGCCGTGCGCACCGGTGACGAGGCCCACGGCGGCGTCTCCATCCTCGTGATCGAACGCGCTACTCCCGGCTTCTGCGTCTCGAAAAAGCTGCACAAGACCGGCTGGTGGGCCAGCGACACGGCGGAGTTGCACTTCGACAATTGCCGCGTGCCCGCCGCGAACTTGATCGGCGCGGAAAATGCCGGCTTCTCGATCCTCATGGCCAACTTCGCGAACGAACGCATTTTGCTGGCCAGCCAGTGCGTCGCCATCGCCGAGCTGGCTCACCGAGAAGCGCTCGCCTACGCGCACGAGCGGCGCGTCTTCGGCAAGCCGCTCACGGGTTTTCAAGTGACACGGCACAAGTTAGCGGACATGGCGACACGCATCGCGGCGGCACGTGCGCTGGTGAGCGAAGTCGTCACGCGCTGCGTGCGGGGAGAAAACGATCCCGCGCTCGTAGCCATGTCCAAAAACACTGCTACGGATATGTGCTCCTTCGTCTGCGACCAGGCGGTGCAAATCCTCGGCGGCTACGGCTACATGCGCGAGTCCGTCGTGGAACGACTCTTCCGCGACGCGCGCCTCTATCCCATCGGAGGCGGAACGCGCGAGATTATGAATGAGATCATCTGCAAGGCCGAGCAATACTGATTTCAGCGCCGATGAAATTCCGGCACTTTTGAACGGGCGCTGGAGGAAGGGTCGAAGCGGCGAGCTAAACAAACCTGCGAGGAGCTTTGACCCTTCTTCCAGCGCCCGTTAGAAGAATTTGGATCACGCGCCCCTGAAATAGTCCGGCTCGTTGCCGGGCTTCCATTTGATGTTGCAACCCACGCTGGGGATCTGTTTTTCGGAAACCGCACGGCCTTCCAGGACGGCATCCGCCGCAGCGCGCAGATCGGCACCGGTCACCGGCAGGTTGTTGCCGGGACGGCTGCCGTCAAACTGACCGCGGTAGACGAGCCTGCGGTGGCGGTCAAATAGATAAAACTCCGGCGTACAAGCGGCGCGGTAAGTCGCGGCGACTTGCTGCGTTTCATCGTAGAGATAGGGAAACACGTAGCCGTAGCGTTTGGTTTCCTCGGCCATTTTCTGCTGGCTGTCATCAGGATAGTGCTCGACATCGTTGGCGTTGATTGCCACGATGGCCAAACCGCGCGCCTGATACTCACGCGCGAATTCCGCCAAGCCGGTGCGAATGTGCTTCACATAGGGACAGTGGTTGCAGATAAAGCAAACCAGCAGCGCCGGCGCGTTTCGAAAATCTTCCAGTGCCACGAGCCGACCTTGCGGATCCGGCAACCGAAAGGGTGGAGCCGGCGTGCCTAATTCCAGCATAGTCGAAGGTGTCAACACCATGTCTCACTCCTCCACGGTGCTGTAGACGCCGTGGACCCGTACCGGCTTCCAGCGCCCGCCTTCCCGACGCAGCGCTGCGGTGCGGCCCACCATTTGATATACGGTCCGGCCGTCCGGACTTAGGGTGAAATCAAGCGGAGCGACGACGGAGGCGACCAAGCGGCTCGCGGGTTTGACGCGGATCGTGACCGCCGGCTGTTCCCGCCACTGTCCGCGCTCCTCCAGAGCGGCCCTGAATTTCACGCTGGAGAGTCGATCCGGAGCTGCGAGATACACGTCGAATTTTTCTCCCGCCAAAAGCGGCTCCCAATGCTCCTGAATAAAAGAAATAATCATTGGACCAGCGGTGAAGGCGGCGTGATAAGGTTCGCTGTGCGTCTTGGTTTTGCCGTCCACAGTGTAAGAGAACTCGATCTGGTCGCCGTGGCGCAGTGCGCGGCCTTCGCGCTGCGCCGTATGTTGAACCACGTGGTATTCGCGGAAAGCACCGCCGTCGAATCGAATGCTCTCGCTGGTAACGAGCTCTCCCCCCGGCGCGCGGAACTCTGTACGCCACCACTCTTCATCCTGGCTGGCCGCGAGCGTCCAGTGAAAAATCAAATCCTGGAGTTTTGAACCGACGGCGTAAAGGCGACCCTCGTACCGCACCCGCAGTGCCGGCTCTCCGTTTTCCGCCCGAGCTGAGTTCACGGCAAAGGCAACAGCGAGGACAAGACAGATGCTTAGCCCAAGCTGAGTGCTGCTCTTCTCGCGCTGTAGCGCCGTCTTCTGTACTTGCTCCGTGCGCAATTTCACACTCCCGCGGCCTTGCGAGCGCGCGCCGTCATCAGCTTCCACAACCAGTCAATGCGGTAGCGCTCGACGGAGATATCCTCCAGTCCCTGGCCTTCCAACCAACGGCCGAGTTCAGCGGAGCGCAACAAGTGGAAGCGCGAGCGGCGGAAACAGCGCAGAAAAGCCATGAGCGCCCGGCAAGTCCGGGCGTCGCCGCACCAATCAGTGATGAGTAGATGACCCCCGGGCGCGAGTATGCGTGTCATTTCACGCAACGCTCTCTCTGGATCACGGAAGTGGTGCAACGCACTGGTGGAGAAAATGCAACGGAAGGCCGCGTCGGAATAAGGCAGGGCCTCGGCAGAAGCCTGCTCGAGCGCGACGCACGGCGGAAGTTTGCTGCGCGCTTGAACAAGCATTTCGGGCGAGGCATCGACACCGGTGAAGGAAAGAGTGGAAAAGCGCCGCTGCAATTCCCAGAGCAGGGATCCCGTACCGCAACCGACGTCGAGCACCGGTCCCTCGAGCTGGAAATCCAGGCGTTTCAACGTCTCGCGCAGCGTCGCCGCGGTGTAGCACGCCCAGCGGCGATCGTAATCCGGCGCGAGGCCGGCGTATTCGCGCAGAACCCGCTCGTCGGCCGCTGTACCCAAGCAACTCCTCCAGCGATGCCAAAGAGCGTAGGAGCCTGCCCCAAGATGGGGTGCCACGTCCAACTGTCCATCCATCACCGTTCGCTGCGTCGCGCTTCGCTCGCCGTAGCGCCGCTACGGCGTCGTTCACGCTCTTTGCGAACGGTGCGTCTGAACACTTGGACCGTAGCACCCCATCTTGGGGCAGGCTCCTAGCCCGCGTTTCTCAGCAAGGCGCGTTGCGTCCAATCCGACAAAAAATCGGGCCCATCTGACTCGGCTATGGACGGTGAGCGCCGCAAAAGTCGGCGCTTGCTTCGCCTCACACCCGTGATGTTTTGAAATGTGATTGCCGTTCACGTTGACTGAGCAATTAGGGCCGAAGCACAGCGTCACCCTGCGGAGATTCGAAAATTCGTGCGACTCTCTGGTCGAATAGCTCTTGGGAAAGGTCGCAGCGACGAGCTAAACCACTTTACCACGAGGGAGGGTGAGGAGGGATTTGCGAGAGGCAAATCCCTCCTCACCCTCCCTCTGCTCCTTTGTCCGCGAGAAGCTGCGATCTTTCCCAAGCGCCCTTCGACCCGAGCACCAGAACTTGGTCGGATCGAAGTCTACTTGCGATTCGTGAGCAGGCGGGGTGTACGCCACACCGGCGGCTTGCCTGCTGAAACAGCCGGAAGCTCCTCGGTGTGCTCCCGCTGCGTTTCCGCCGTCTTGGAGTCGGATTTCTCCGCCGTGGCAGGTTGTTCTCCATTGGTGAGCAGCTTGGGCGTACGCCACATCACGGGGGGGCCTTCGGCTTCCGGCTTCTCTTTGCTGCGAGCCGCCGCTTCCCGCTCCTGTTGTACCAACGCTTGAATTTGTTCCATTCCCGCGCGCGAAGTAGGATCCTTGAGCTTCAGCACCTGTTCCTCGCAATTTTTCTGATGTTCGACCAACTCGCGGCAGAGTGCGAGCCACGCGTGCCGCTGTTCCAAGATATCCGGCGCGTCATCTACCAACTCGCGACACGCGAGCCTTGTGTCGAGGACATAGACGCCCCTCGCCACTTCTCGCTGGTACGGCACGAGCATGCAATCCTCGCGCGCCTGCGCCGTACCCGTTGCACCCAACATCAACACCGCTGCGGTCAACGCCGCAAAACCGCTCCATCTCTGCATCATCTGCGCCTCCACACGCCATGCGGCTCGAAGGACGAGCGTATCTCTGGCGGGTCTACCACTAGTAAGTAGCAGGCAGCGCGGAGCGCGTGACGTCCCAATCGAAAAAGCGCTGGAATACCGATGGATTGAAAAAGATAGTTGCGCTATGCAAATTTGACCGCACGAGGCCCAAAAGAGCCGGCCTGCACCTGTGCTTTACTTCCGCTCAGACATACACCCCGACCACACGCTCAACACTCGCAGCGTGATAAATCTACTGGCTCTCAAACGCCTTCCGGAGTTTTTTCACGCTTCGCCACATAATTGGCGTTCAGCGTCCCGTTGCAGTCCTCCCCCGAGTAGGTACCCGAGAGCTCACCACTCTGCGCGTTCAAATACCCCTTTCCTTCGAAGGCTCCCGGGCAGGGCGTATCTTGTTTGACCGTGAAGGTGACCTCTCCACCACTCACGGCGCCCGTAACGCTCCCATAAAGCTGGTCACCGACGGAGAAGTCGCCGCTGATCTCATCTCCGATGAGCATCAAATTCATGGTGGCCGTAAACTGCTGGCCGGTCGGTGCCTGAGTTCCTCCCGTCACAGTGATCTGCGTCTGCCAGCGTCCTTCAACCGAAGCTCGCTCCGCTGCGGGTTTCGGTTGAGATTGCTGTTCGCCTCTGCTGCACGCCGTTTGAGAAAACAGCATGACCAAACCGGCGAGGACGAAATGAGAAAATTTCACTGAACTTTCCTCCTAGCGATGCAGGTGAAGCGACCCGTCCATCTTGGCTGCGAAACCGCGGCTCGGCATCTCGTTTCCGTTGCGGCGGCGCTACTGCGATACTATCACGGACCGGTGCGCGCGGTAGACAAGCCACAGAAAAGGAGTCCCCAACATGTTCACCAAGACCTTCACCTTCCTGGCGCTCTTGGCCACCGCGGCGTTCCAGCCACCGGCATCCGCGTTCGCCGAACCCGCGAGCGAAGCCCGCAACCGCATCGACTTCGACGTCGAGCGCAGTGAAGAGATCGAGAACGACTGGGCCACCGCCGTGTTGTCGATCACCCACGAGGACCGCGACCCCGCCGCGCTCGCCGATCACATCAACAGTGAAATGCGCTGGGCGCTAGAGATCGCGCACAGCGCCGAAGCGGTCCGCGTCCGCAGCGGCGGGTATCAGACCTCACCGATCGCCCGCGAGGATAAAATCGTGCACTGGCGCGCCAGCCAACAACTCATCGCCGAGAGCAAGGACAACAGCGTGCTCAGCGAATTAATCGGGAAGCTCCAAGCCCGTCTGCAACTCGAATCACTGGGGTTTTCCGTCTCGCCCGAACGGCGCCGCGAAGCTCAAGACCGCCTAATCGAAGCGGTCCTGGCCGCCTTCCGCGCGCGGGGGGAACTCGTCCGCAAGAGCCTCGCTTTCTCCCGCTACGAGATCGTTCACCTCTCGATCAATACCGGCGGCACGATCCCCGTGCAGCCCCTCTACGCAGCCGAAGCTCGTGCTCTTGCCTCCGCCGACGTAGCGCCGCCTGCCTTCGAAAGCGGGACCAGCCACGTGAGCGTCCACGCGCAGGGAACGATCGAGTTGCATTGACGCCGAAGACAGCGGCGTGCTGTCATCTGACACAGCCGGTCCGTTGAGGTCCCTACTGGGGATGCGAGCTAGAGAAAGTGCAGAGCAAAAGTCTCAAGCGTGCGCACTTCGGCTTCGTCAGTGTACTCCGAACCGAAACTCAGGAGCCGCCATGTCCGTCGAATTTCAACGCCGCCTCCTCCACAACACCCCTGTCTTCGGGGGCGTAGCCGATGCGATCTTGGACCTCATCTTGGAACGGGGGAGCGTCGTCTCCGTCGCGCAGAATGAGTTCTTTTTCCAGGAAGGCGACCGCGAGCGCTCTGCCTTCGTGTTGGAAAGCGGCCGTGTTTCGGTTTTAAAGCACTGGCAAAATAAGTCCTACCTGCTGCGGCGATTACACGCCGGGGCTTGCTTCGGCGAGATGACCTGGATCGATCTACGACCGCGTGAGGCCTCGGCCCGCGCTGACGAAGACTGCCGGGCACTGTGCTTCACCGCGGATACGCTGCAGGAAATCTACCGCCGCGACCTTGAACAGTTCACGCTGATCTACATGAACATGGCCCGCGAACTTTCACGGCGGCTGCGCGAGGCCGACAAGCGGCTCTTCGAAGCCAAGGTGAACGCTTCGATCAGCCTTTCCGGTTACATGTTCGAGTCGAGTTGAATCGATCCGACAAGATTCTGGCGCTCCGGTCGAAGGGTGCTTGGAGAAAGTCGCAGCTCCTCGCAGACAAAAGAGCAGGGGGAGGGTGAGGATGGATTTGCGAGAAGCAAATCCATCCTCACCCTCCCTCGTGACAAGGTGGTTGAGCTGGTTGCTGCGACCTTGCCAAGCGCCCTTTGTTGCGAGAGTCGCGCGCGAATTTTCGCATCTCACCTCATTTCCTCAGGCGTCCAGCGCGCTACCACCTGTTGGGCCAGCAAAGCGCTGACGGAGCGGGGAAGCACGCGCACCCCGAGTGAGCGCAGCCAGTTGAGCCAACCAGAAACAACCGCGGGCTGCTGGCCCAAAGCATCCAGAGCGTCGCGCACGACCGCGGTCGGCGGCTGGCCGGGGTGCGTGACCTCGCCCGCGCTGCGCTGAAAGGCCGTCTGCGTCGTACCGGGCTCCACGCTCAAGACGTCGATCCCTGTCCCTCTCATCTCCGCCCACAGTGCATCGCCGAAAAAGCGTTCGAAAGCCTTGGTGGCGCTGTAGAGCGTGCGCAGCGGCACCGGCTGGTGACCTGCGACAGATCCCACGAAGATCACCGCGCCGCGCCGGCGCTCCTGCATCCCCGCTAAAAAGTGGTGCGTGAGCTGGAGAGCTGCGGTGCAATTGAGTTCGATCATGTCGCGCAGGCGCGCGACGGCTTGCTTGCTGAAGCGCCCGGCGTAGCCGACACCCGCGTTGTTCACGAGCACAGCGATCTCGAGATCAGCAACTGCGTCGGCAATCTGCTTCGTCTCGTCTGCGCGGGCCAAGTCGGCGACTACAATCCGCGTCGCAACGGAAAATTCCTCCTCTAAATCGGTGGCAAGCCGGCGCAGGCGGTGCTCCCGCCGTGCCACCAGCACGCAAGACAGCCCTTCGCGCGCCAGAGCACGCGCAAATTCAGCGCCGATACCCGCCGAGGCCCCTGTCACCAGTGCCCACTCCCCATAGCGTTCGCGCAGAGATACGCGCGAGCGTCGGAAAAGTTCCCGCGCGCGCCAGAGCACATAGGTAAGCCCCGTCAAAATCGCGAAGACGACTAGTCCGCCCAGCCAGCCCCAGACGCCGCCGATATTGCGGACGTTCCATACCGCCATGCCGACCGCGATCTGAGCGGTGTATACCGCCGCCCACGGCCACATCCACGGGCGCATGCGCCAAAAACCGTAGGTACCCGCGGCGTAAAGTGCCCAATGCAGTGGCTCGCTGGCCTTGGCCCACCAACCGGTGAGCACAAACCCCAGCCAAACCTCCTCGTCTTGGGACACGGGCTTCAGGAAAAAATCCCACGGAACGTAAAAAAAAGCCATGAAGGCGCTGAAACCGAGGAGGAAATTCATCCACCACGGCCGACGGCTAAGGACTTCTCTACACCAACTCCACATTGAAAAGCTCAGCAAGCTAGACGCGGTTCAGACTCCTAGTCCGCGACTTCGATGACGCGCGTCTCCGCCATCCTGTCGCCTAGGCGCCGCCCTGCTTTATCCGTGAGCACTAGGACAACCTCTGTAACACCCAGAATCAGCGCCGCCAAGCCAAAGACGGGAACAAAAAAAGCGCCGAAAAACGAGATCGCGAGCATCAGTTGAGCGAGACCACCGAGGGCGAACATCCAATTTCGCTTGGCCGAAAGCAAGAGCGTCATCGGCGAACCGTCGAGCGTGACCGGACGCAGCTTCATCACCTTCTTGCCGACGGAGCGGCGATCCATAAATTCAAACTCCAAACCGTCGCGGAAGAGCCAGTAGCCTCCGGCCAAGAGGCCGCCGATAGCCGGAATCAACCCCAGCACGATGCCGATGACGGCGTCGATCAGACCGGCGGCGATGCGCTTGCCGAGATCCGCTTTCGCTACCGTCGTCGTGGCCGATGTTGCGGTAGAAGAGCTGGTCGTGGTCAGGTCTTCCTGCACGTTACTCCCCCTTCAAAGGCGTAGGCTTCTCGCCGCGGTCCTTCCGCTTGGATACAAATGATCCCTTGAGAAGTGTACCGGCGTAGCCTGCGCGTTTCGAGCGAAAAGTAGGTCAGGGAGCCGCCGGAAGCTTCTCCGCTTCTGGTGCTTTCTCCGCTTCCGGTGCCTTCACAATTTCCAGAAGTTCGACTTCAAACACGAGAGCTGCACCGGGCTGAATTTTCGGCGGGGCGCCGCGCTCACCGTATGCGATGGCGGCCGGGCATCCGATCTTGGCTTTCTCACCCACCGAGAGCAGTTGCAGGGCTTCTGTCCAACAAGGAATCACGCGGTTCAAGGGAAAGACGGCGGGCTCGCCGCGCTCAACCGAACTATCAAAGACGGTTCCATCCCGCAGCATCCCGTGGTAGTGGACACGGACGGTGTCGGTCTCCGTAGGAGAAGCACCTTCCGCTTCCTTTAACGTCTTGATAACGAGACCGGATGCCTTGGTCTCCGCACCCTCCTCGGCCGCGAGTTCGGAAAGGAACGTTTTTCCGGCTTCAGCCTCCGCTTGAGCGACGGAGGCCCGACGCGCTTGAGCAAGATCGCGGATCTTGGGGATGTACTCCTCGACATTCACTTGGGCAGCGCGCTTGAACACTCCGTCCCGCAGACCTTCTTCAAGCTGAGCGAGTTCGGATTCCGAAAGCTGGAAGGGCGCCAGGTTTTGCGCCACGGAATAGCCCAAAGCATAGAAAGTCAAATTCTCTTCGCTCATAGAAGCCGCCGGCTCGCCGGATTTCGCCGTGTCCGCGCCATCGGCCGCGGCTTGGTCCGCCTGCACGTCCTGCGCTTCGGCCTGTGTTGTTTCTGTCTTGTCCGGCCCACAAGCGAGTACGAGTGCCGTTATCAAAACGGCCCAACCTCGCGCGAAAGTCTGCATGCGCTTTCCCTCCCAGCCGGCGAAAATCATCCGCCGACCCTGTGTGACGCCTCTGTATGGTGGGTGGTGTCCCTGAACGAGCGCGTGGGGCGATTTACCCCGCGCGTGGTGCGGCAGCCAGCTTAGCCCGGAAAATTCTATTCAACCATTATGGGCAGGTCGTTGCGGATTCAGTCTGGGCTTAGATGACATTCGGACTGCTATTCAATTTCTATAGACGGGCAATTCGTTGCTCGCCCAACCTTTGGGATTCAATACCTGCATCACGTGCATCCCCCGCGTATCCAAGCCGCTGTACCCAAGATCGAGCAAATCGGCACCCTGTCCCCCGGCGCCGATCTGAAGCGCGAGTGTGCAGCTAGGGCATACGGCGCCGTCGATCATAACCTTTGCCTGAGGATCGACGTGCCGAGATACCACGCGAAAGCTCCCCGAACTACTTCCAACCGTCACGGGATCCGCACCGATCAAAGGTTGAAACGTCCCTCCACCCACGAGCTGGGCGGGAAGCTCCGCGGTAACGGTAAAGGTCTCTCCATTTTGAAAACCAAGAGCCTGAAGCTGCTGGACCGTCAAAGACTCCGTCCCCCCTTGAAATGTCCTTTTCCATCTCGACCCATCAAAGCGGTGTGCCCCAAGCTTCGCATTCCGCGCGACCGCAGCGATCTTTCCATCGCGGACCGCATTTTCAACTTGTGTCAACTGAGTGAGATCCGAAGCGGGAATCGAGCTGCGCGGAGGGAGCGAAATTTGACGGCCCGTCAGGCCGGGAAGGCCGACGCTCATTTCGTTGATGTACTGCCAGATCTCCGGACCTCGTACACCGTAAACAAGTGAGAAAACATACGCAAAAGTCGCCATCAGAGAGCCGCGTTCTGTCATGCCCACCGCGGAGTCATAAACTTGCTCGCGAATCGGAGCAATAGGAAAGCCGATTGGTGACAAGGGATTACAGGGATCAACTGGCCCAACACCGTTTGAACATTGTTGGCCTAAAACCAAGGCTTCCTCCGAGCTGACAAGTCCATTCGAGAAGACAACAAAACGATCCCACAAACCCCGGATCGACGGCGCATCAAAACGACCCACTGAGGGCGAATTGGTCGACACCGTCAACGGCAAGGCATGGCACCCTCCTTGACTATCGCTACAGGTATCTGCCTGACGCACCAAATTCCCCGCGCCTCCTTGATCCGTGAAGAAATCCTCAACGCCGGCCACTGCCTGCGTCGAAAGCTGATCGCTCGGGGCGCGACTCGGCGAAGGTGGAAAGGCAACCGCCAAAAGAAAGGTTGCCATCGCGTCCCTCTCAGCAACAGTCAAAGCACCGTTCCTATTCGGTACAGCTCCCGATGGACATCCCGACACCTGTTTGCACATCACCCCTTGTAGGCTCGCGTCGACTAAGTGGCGCACGCAGCCCTCTTGTCCACCATTAGCCAAGTCACAATCGGGTGCGCTGTCTCCTGGGACAAATGCACCGGCAATGGGATCTGCCAACGTGCCGTCCCAGTGCAGAGGAATGGTGTCGCGCAAGCCGCGGATGGGCATCGTGGTGCGCGGCTCCGCGTGCGCATTGTTAGGATCACGACCGCCGGGCCCGCTCACCGTGTTGATCGTCCAGATGAGTTGATCCATGTTCCCATTGGGGTGACAAGATTCGCAAGCAAAAGTTCCACTGGTCGAAGCACGGGCAGAGTTAAAGGCAATTCGACCTTGCTTGACGGCCGACGGCGTCGGATCGGAACCGATGGAAAGCGTGCCACGTATTTGAGGCCGATCCGCAGCGGTTACATCAACAGAAGTAAGGGTACTCTCTACTGTGTTGAGAACGAAAGCAAAGCGGTTCGGCGGGACATCCGCACCCGCAAAAAAAGTTCCCATCGCTATCCCTTGTGGGATAGCACCCACCCGCGCTCCTCCCAAAAGAGCCCCCGATGCATTCAACGTGACAACGCCCGGCAATTCCCGTTGCCCCGCAGGCGTCCCCGTCTCCGTTCGTGCTTTTCCATCGGAGCCCGCTGCGGTTAAAGCGACGACCGTTCTATTGCTATCGACCGCTACACCGTATGGAATCGGGACGGCGAAGCCGCGGCGCTCGCCTTCGCTGCTTGGTCCGTCGAGATCGACGTGCACGGGGGTATCGCTACAGCCAGCGGCTGTACAATCAATGTAGGAGAGGCGATTTTCAAACATGCGGTTGCCCAGTGCCGCCAAGCCGTCGAGCTGGTTGCGAGCCTCCGTATTGGTGACATAGACGCGTGTCGTCGTTCCGTTGCTATGGGCTGCGACGCCGTAAAGAAGTGTGCCCACGCCACTGATCACCTTCTCTAGACTGAGCGAAGACGTGTTATAGATAAACAAGTCACGATCGGGACGACCACGATCGCGGATCACGCGCCCACCGATGTTTGGATTCTGCACAAAGTCCGCTAAAGGACCTGTCGTTGGCACACCGAAATCAAAAGTCACAACCGAAAGCTTAAACTCACAACCCTCGTCAAGATCGTTCTGCTCGTCGAGACGCCTGCTATCGCCTGGGGCGCAGCTTGGAAACTCCGTCTGATTCTCCGATTCAAAAGCCGCTACGAACAAGCGGTTGCCCGCCACTGCTAAAGCGCGCGGGGCCTGCGCCGAAATTTTCAAGCGCTTCGAATTGACCGCGAAGCGGCCCGAAACAAAATCCAGCACCAACACTTCATTGGAATTATCCAGCGCCACGAAGGCCCGGTTCGAACCCGCGAAAGCAATCCCAACCGGCTCGTTGGTCGTGCTGACTCCACTCGCGTCCACCGCCTGAATCGTGTCCACTACATCACGCTTATTCCGACTGATGACACTGATCGAATCCGAAATGTGATTGGAGACCAGAACCAACTCATCCTGGCCGGATGGGGTAGGGCGCACCGCCACGCTCACAGGATCCAGACCTACCGGAATTTCGGCGATCTCCTGAGGAAGACTGGGACTCGCAACATCCACCATGGACACAGCCCCAGAGGTAGTGTTGGCCACGTAGAGCATCCGGCCATCATTTGAGAGAGCGAGAGGGTTCGACTGGGGACTCAGGAAGAGGGCAAAGCCGGCAGGGTTTTCATCCACGCAGCCCGTCGCCATAAGCCAGAGGAACGAGGCGGCTGCAAAGCCGAAAGCGGAGCTCAGGCGCCTCGTCCCCACAATCCCCATCAGCGGCTCCCCCGTCCCCCTCCACCGGATTCTCGATTGCCCGAGCTTACAAAAAAGAAACACAGATGAGCCGTGCGGTGCAAAAAAAGCTTCGCACCGCACGGTCACAAAATCCATCGCATAGACAACTATGCAAATAAAAAAGAGATTTCAGCCGGGTTAGCGCCCCTTGGTCAACCGGCCCACGTCGATGTAGCGCCGCACCTTACCCTTGCTCGCGAAGGGCATGCCGTCGCGATCCCAGTACTCGATGCGGTTACCCGTTCCGGTCTGGACGTTCACGATGGTGTCGGAGACCAGGGTCAGATCCCGCGGTTTGGGTATTCCCTCCCAGCCTTTGTAGTACTCCGGATCACTCGGATCCTCACTCCAACGATTGTTGTGCCAGATGATTTTCCACAGCTCCTCTTTCTGGTCGTAGGCGAAGGAGTAGAAGGGCACCAGCGTCTGCTTGTCGATGTAGATGTCCTTGTGGTGGTAGGGGTGGTCGGTGTTCTTGGGCTTCATGCGCACCTTGACCACTTTGCGCAGCTCCCAGCGATCGTCGGCGTAAGAGAGACCATAGGGACCGAAGTTGTGGTCCTTGTTGTAGGGATAGGCGCGCACCTTGCTGTTCATAGGAGCGAGGACCTGTGCCTCGCCCAGACACTCCCATGTGTACTGCGGGACGATGCCGGAAAAGCTGCGCAGATCATCGAAGGTGAAGTCCGTACCGGAGACGGCGTCGGTGCGCTGGGCCGAGGAAATGCGGCGCACGCGGCGCAGGGTCGGCACGTACACCCAGGTATCATCGTTTTTGGCCTGAGCGAGCGGGCCGTCGGAATCTTTGTAGCGGTACGTCATCACCATGATGCCGCGCGCGTCGAAGGGCGCATCCACTTCGATGCCAAAGGCCGATTTGCGTTTTTCACCGCGGAAGAGGTCGCCGCTGTTTTTCTCGATCAGATCCTTCTCGACGCGGTGAGCGAGCTGAATCGTCTTGGAAGTACCCTCGTAGTAGAGCGGCAGCTCTTCCCCGCGGTCCCAGTAGGAGTAGTAGTAGCGCGTGCGGATGCCGTCACCGTCCCACTGGTAATCGAAGTTCCATATAATTTTGGCACCGGCCTGAGGATCGTTTTTGCAGTCGATGCCGTCCACGGGGAAGGGTTGACCAGCGGTATAGTTTTCAAGGCCGCCGTCGGGACCGATGCGCGATTGACCCTTGAAGCGCTGGGTTGCCTCCTGATATTCAGGAGCCGGACTGTAGTCCGCATTCAGCGGACCGATCTCGAGCTTCATACCCTCATAAAAAAAGAAATCACGATTGGCCCAAAACTCGGGCGGGAGGTAAGGCTCCAATTTGCCGAGTTGCTCATAAGTGACGATGTCGCCCTCTTTGAAAGGCGGCGCGGAGGCCGGGGCATCTTCCAAACCCGAAGCTGGAAACGGCGCGAACAACACAGAAGCCGCGAACAACAACCGCTGGATACCGGGGGCGCGCAAACTCATGAACCACTCCTTCTTGTCTTCCTCTCAGCGTGCGGCTGCAGACGGGCCCGAAGTTTTCAGCAGACCCAGTGCTGCAAATCGATTAGACCCCGCACCGTTTCCTTATTATTCACTACGTTGTGCCCAGCGCGCGAGTTTCCTAAGAGCCTATCCCAAAACCCCGGACCGAGCCCAGGCGCAGGAATTCGCGGCGAGAGCAAGGAGCGAAATCGCAGCCATAGTGGAGACCACGGCGAGATTTCGCGACACCGCTCTCGCCGCGAAGAACAAGTCTGGCGACAGGAGTGGGTTTGGGGATAGGCTCTAAATCCCCAGCAGGGTCTACGCGATGGCACAGCGCTGATTCCTTCACTGACGGTGAGCTGCCTCCACTACTTCCGGCGGCGCCTGCACCAATTCGATGAGTACGCCTGCGCCGCTAATGGGGAACTCCTCATTCTCCTTCGGATGGATAAAACACACAGCATAGCCCGCGGCGCCCTTGCGGATCCCGCCCGGCGCGAAACGCACCCCGCGTTCGGAGAGCCACGCCACAGCGGCGGGCAGATCGTCAATCCATAGCCCCACGTGATTCAACGCCGGCTCATGCACACGCGGGCGCGCCGCGGGATTAACGGGCTCCATCAGATCCACTTCCACGCGCAGAGAACCGCGGCCGGCTACTGCAATATCCTCGTCTACGTTCTCGCTTTCGCTGCGAAAGTGCCCGATCACCTCCAGGCCCAGCAGGTCAATCCACAGGCGCCTCAGAGCGCGTTTATCCTGTGCGCCGACGGCGATCTGCTGCAGACCCAAGACCCTGAACGGTCGTTCAGACACCTTTCCCTTTCCCTCGCCCATCCATCGGAGGGCACAGCAGGGGAATTACCTCTAGCACACCCTCTATAAAGAAGCGGCGTGAGGAGAATTTTCGTAAAAACGCGAGGCGTGGTTCCCAATAGGCACTCCCCTCATCCGTCAGCCCGCCGACGCGGTACCTTTCCCGGCACCATGGCTGCTGAACCCAAGGCGCGCATCTACTTCCGCTCCCTCGGCTGTCCCAAGAACCGCCTCGACAGTGAGGTCATGCTGGGCGGCCTGGCCGTGGCGGGCTACGCCATCGCCGAGCGCTTGGAAGACGCCGATGCCGTCATCATCAACACCTGCTCGTTTATTGAGAGCGCGCGAGAAGAATCGATCCGCGCCATCTTAGATGTGGCCAACCTACGTGAAACGGGCGCGCTGCGGGCACTCGTCGTTGCCGGTTGTCTGCCTCAGCGCTACGGCCGCGCCCTCGTCCAGGAGTTGCCCGAGGTCGACGCCTTCGTCGGCACCGGCGCCTTCCAAGACATCGCCGAAATTCTGAACGCCGCGCTAACCGGCCGCTCGCGCGGCATCTACGTGGAAGCGGGGTCGAGTTACCTATACAACGAGCGCGATCCACGGCTGCTGATCGGACCGCGTCACAGCGCCTACATCAAGATCGCCGAAGGCTGTAACCGCCCATGCGCCTTCTGCGCGATTCCGGGTATCCGCGGCCGTTTTCGCAGCCGCGCGCTGGAATCAATCGTGGCCGAGGCACAGCAACTCGCCGAAGCGGGCGTGCGAGAAATCAACCTGGTAGCCCAGGACTCCACGGTGTGGGGACACGATCTCCCCGAGCGCCGCCGTCTGGCCGAACTCTTGAGAGCCCTCGATACTGTCGAGGGACTCGATTGGATTCGTCTGCTCTACCTCTATCCCAGCGCTATTACAGACGATCTCATCGAAACCCTGGCTGGCGCCCAGCGTGTACTGCCATACGTGGATGTCCCCCTCCAGCACGCCAGCGACCGCATGTTGCGGGCCATGAAGCGGGGCACGACAGCGGAGCGACAACGGCAGCTCAGCAAGCGTCTGCGCAGTGCTATTCCCGGCCTCACACTGCGCACGACCTTCATCGTGGGCTTCCCTGGTGAAATGGAAGAAGATTTTGAAGAACTTTGCGAATTTGTTCGCGAAGCTCATTTCGACCGCCTCGGCGTCTTCCGTTACTCGGACGAAGAAGGCACGGCAGCCTTCGAGTACCCCAATAAGGTTCCGCGCAAAGTTGCCCGCGAGCGCTACCGCACTCTCACCGCTATCCAGAGCCAAATTTTGCGCGAAAAACTCGAGAGTGAGATCGGTACACTCCAGCCGGTCCTCGTCGACTCCGCCGGCCATGGGCTCGCCCGCGGCCGGCTCCGAAGCCAAGCCCCGGAGATCGACGGCGAGGTGTTCTTGAAAGGCGACGTGCGCTGCGGCGACCTAGTCCAGGCCCGCATTCTCGGTACGCGCGGTTGCGACCTTGAAGCGGAAGCCATCCCTGCGCCGCTTCCTCAATGATCTCTTCCCGCTTATTCCCGTCTAGATCAAGCAAGCCCCGCTTTATCTCACCAGGTCCTACTGCGGTCGCGCATCTCTGCCGGTTTGCGCGCGAGCAATCCAGCGGCGCCCGAGTAGGTAGCGCTCACGGCTACCTGGACGGGTGGCCTGTGGCTTGAGCGTTTTCGCCTGTTCGAAACAGCGACTCAGGCGGCGCGCTACAGCGTCGGCTTCCGGACAATCGAGAAGCTTGAGCAGAAGATCGCCGCCGGGACGCAACAATTGAGCCACCAGGACCTCGACGGCTTCGAGCAAAGCGCCCTCACGCGCTCGGTCCGCAACGCGAATGCCCGAAAGTTTGGGGGCTGCATCGCACAAGAGCAGATCGGCCGCTCCACCAAGTATTTCATGAATCCGCTGGCTTAGAGCTACTTCAGCGAGATCAGCCTCGATTGCGATCACATTCTCATTCTCAAATGGATTCTCCAACGGCGTCACGTCGACGCCCACCACACGCCCGCTGGGACCAACAGCGGAAGCAGCTACTTGCAGCCAACCACCCGGCCAGCAGCCAAGATCCACCACGCGTTGCCCCGAACGCAACAGGCGGTGTGCCTGTTGGATCTCGAGCAATTTGTAGGCCGCACGGGAGCGATAACCGTCAGCCTTCGCTTGTTGGTGAAAATGATCTTTTCGTTGGTAGTGAGCCATGGGTTTTACGCCTCAATCAATTCGAAACAGCTCGTATAGCAAGGAAAAATGGAAAGTAGTCCCAAAAAATAGAAGCGTGGGTAATCCAACTCGACTTCCTCACCGTGGGCGCGTCGCGAGTTTCCGCAGCAACAGCTTGGTGCGAAAGGCGAGCTAGGCGTGATCGGCGACGGCAGAACGCACGCGCACCACGCCGCCGGAGTAGCCCGGTACGGCACCGCGCACGAAGAGCAGGTTGTGCTCGCGGTCCACACGCATCACTTCGAGATTGCGCGTGGTGACGCGCTCGGCGCCGTAGCGGCCGGGCATGCGGAGGCCTTTAATGACCCTGCCGGGAAAGGAGCCAGGACCGATCGACCCACCGTGACGAAAGTATTCGTGGGCGCCGTGGGCGTGTTTTCGCATATCGAAATTGTGGCGCTTGACGACGCCCGTCGTGCCGCGTCCCTTTGTCACTCCGATCACGTCGACGTGTTGACCAGGTTCAAAAAGGTCGGCCGCCAATTCCTGTCCAACCTCGTACTTTTCCGCCTCGGCCTCGGCCAGGCGGCTTTCGGAGAGATGGCGCTTGGGCGCCACACCGGCTTTTTCGAAATGACCGAGCCTCGGCTTACTCGCGCGCCGCGGCACTACGTCCTCATAGCCCAGTTGCAGCGCGTTGTAGCCGTCCTTTTCCTGGAGTTTCTTCTGCACCACGACATTGGGCCCGGCCTGCAAGACAGTGACGGGCGTAGAAGTACCCGCCTCGTCAAAAAGGCGCGTCATGCCGAGCTTCTTGCACAAAAGTTCGATCGGCACTCGGAAGCTCCTCATTCCGCAGAAGCACATGTAAAAGTGAGGTAGTGAGCCACCCGTCCGGGACTGCCTGGTCCTCCCTGACGAGGGGACGCAGTATAGAGGGGCGCCTTGCCACTGTCGACCGGATGATTCCGAGTCTGATGATTCCAAGTCCGTAGCGCGTATTTTCTACCAACAGAGCTGTGCTATGTCGGGCCGATTCGCATCCACAGCAGCGCCCTAACAGGCTGCTGACAAAATCAGTCTAGAATCGCGTAGGATACTCGGCAGGAGGATCTGCCGATGATGGGGGAATCGAATCCGCAACGTGCGCTGTTTTATCAGCTTTCCCTGGAGAGTTT
>Ga0247727_10001213_pt1 | contig 62559 bp, 50 predicted proteins | sample WisWelCaveWW1625_FD_202498 | JGI IMG/M metagenome (GOLD analysis project Ga0247727, IMG submission 202498) | Biofilm microbial communities from Wishing Well Cave, Virginia, United States - WW16-25 | ecosystem: Environmental > Aquatic > Deep subsurface > Groundwater > Cave microbial mat | place...
ATACGAGGTTCTGGTCCGACATCGGCACGCGCCCGTACATGCGCGCGCTCGCGGGCCTGGCGATGGCCTGCGCCAATCGCGGGCAGCACGCCGAGGCGGTCGCGCACTACCAGACCCTCCTGCGTCTCAACCCGGACGACAACCAGGGGGTCCGAGATCCGCTCGCGGTGTCGCTTCTCAAGATGGAGAACCACGAAACCCTGCGGGCGCTCATCGGCCAGTTCGCGAAGTACCCCGAGGCGCAGATGCTTTATGTGCACCTGCTCCTCGACTTCCGCGAGCACGGCGACGGACGGGCCGCCCGAGCGTCCCTGAGGCGCGCCCTCAAGGAGAACCCGCGCGTGCCGGCCTACCTGCTCGGGAGCGAGGAGCTTCCGCCATTCCCGCCGCAGTCCTATTCTCGTGGCGGGGAGGACGAGGCGGCCCTGGTTGCCTTCGAGCTTCGCGAGGCCTGGGAGGAGACCCCCGGGGCGCTCACGTGGCTGCGGAAGAGCCTCCGCGCGGCGCGCCCCCGGTCCGCCGGACGCTTGCCGCGGAGGTAGAATCCCCGGGCCCGCAGATACCCTGAAACTCGAATCCTGAGAGTTCTAATTTCACGGAGCGCGATATCCTCTCCCGCGTCACCGTCGTGCCTCTGTCGGAGCTGGCGATTGACGGCGCCGAAATCGTGACGGGCCGCCCGACGCACCTTGGAAGGCGAGGACGTGATGAACCGTGTGAAGCATGAAGCGACCGCCGGTTGCGGGACGGTCAGCGGTCGCCCACGGTAGGACAGGCTCCACGATGGCGAAGCAGAGTCTGGAGAGCCTGCGCGAGCGTATCCGGCGCCTCGATCGGGAGATTCTGGCGCGGGCGGCGGAGCGTGTGAAGCTGGCACGGCAGGTGGGAGAGCTCAAGCGCCGGCGGAAGCTCCCGACGGTGGACTACGCCCAGGAACGCGTGGTTCTGGAGCGCGTGCGCACCGGCGCCGCCGAACGCGGTCTCGATCCGGGGGTGGCCGAGGATCTCTTCGCCGGGCTCATCCGCGCCTCGGTATCGGCCCAGGACGAGGACCGGCTGCGTCATGCGGCCACGGGCGCGGGCCATCGCGCGGTGGTCGTCGGCGGCGCCGGTCGCATGGGCCGGTGGATGGGCCGGTTCCTGTCGGCCCAGGGCTACATGACGGGCTCCCTCGACCCGGCCACGGCGCGCGAGGAAAACGACTGGGCCCGCCGCGCCCTGCCGTCGGCGGAGCTGGTCGCGTGCTCCACGCCGCCGGCCGCAACGGCCGAGGTATACGCGACCCGGTCCGGCAATCCGCCCGCCGGCGTAGTGTTTGACATCGCCAGCATCAAGACGCCGCTCATCGAGCCGATCCGCGCTCTGCGGCGTGCCGGCGGCCGCGTGGCCTCGATCCATCCGATGTTCGGGCCGTCCACCGTCCTGCTCAGGGATGCCGACGTCGTGGTCTGCGACACCGGCGACCCTCAGGCCACGTCGTCGGTGGAGAAACTGTTCGAGCCGACCACGGCCCGTCTCGTGCGCCTGCCGCTCGCCGACCACGACCGGATCATGGCCGACCTCCTGAGCCTCTCGCACGCCGCGGCCATCGCGTTCGCCCTTGCCCTGCCCGAGACCGAGCACCCTGTGCGCAGCACCACCTTCCAGGCCCTGGAGTCGCTCGCCGCAGCCGTCGTGCGCGAGAGCCCGGACGTCTACTTCGAGATCCAGTCCATGAACCCGCATTCGGCCGTCGCCCTCGAGCGGCTGCGGGTCGCGCTGGATCGCATCGTCGCAGCGGTCACGGCGCGGGATTCGGAAGGATTCCGGGCGCTCCTGGAGGGTGGACGGAGGCGCACGCCGGGCGGGAGCTGAAAGAGCCCGGAGACGCTTCCGGTCTAGGCGGGGCTGTTCTTCGGGGTGCCGCGGAAACGGCCGGCCAGCAACATCAGGCGGTGGCTCCCAACCTCGATCTCGTCGAGGTTCCGCACGCGCTGCGCGACGTCCCGGGGCAGGCGCCGGCCGTTCACGCTCGTCCCGTTGCGGCTGCCGGGATCCACGATCATGCAGACCGGCCCGTCGACGCGGATCCTGCAGTGCACCTTGCTCACCAGCTCGTCCTCGATCGCAAGATGGGCTTCCTCGCCGCGGCCCAAGATGGTTTCCGACCGAACGATGCGGTGCACGGCCGAGGCGTCGTCGCCTTCGACCATGACGAGGACGAAGACGTGCGGCGCGCCGAAGGGCGCCGGCCGCCCCCGTTCATCCGCTGTCTCGCTCACGTCCATCGCTGCGTCCCGCGCGCGCGCCATGCTGCCAATGTCGGGATCGGAAGCGGCGCTGTCAAGGCGCGCCGGACCCTCGGCAAGATTGCGGTTTCGAAATCTGTCCCGCCTATCGGGCGGCCGGAGAATAGTAGGTCTTGCGGAGCGCCTCCACGAGAGCGGCGTCCACGAGGCCGCGCGGGTTCCCCTCGTGGTCGAGGCCGTGGTCCTTGCGGAAGGCGTCCACTGCCTCGACGGCCTCCGCATCGAAAACCGCCCAGGCCTTGATGAACTCCTTCTCCTTCTTGTCGTGCGCCTCGAATAGGGCACGCAGGCGCGCTGGGTCTTTGCGAAGAAGAGCCCGGTCGAAGTCGAGGTCCGGAGGCTCCGGGATCGGCGGAGCGTCCTTGCGCCAGTAGCCGGCGGCGCGCAGCATGCGCTTCAGCTCGACGACGTCGTCTCCCTCGACAGCGGAGAAGATCCGGTATCCCAGCCGGCGGGCGGTCGTGTAGTAGATGCGCTTCATCTCGGCGACGGGCTCGTGGTGCTCGCCGACGTCGATCGAGAGGCTGATGTGGTCCCCGCCGCGCCCTGGTTCCCTAGGGTCCGCGACGCGAATGGCGGCGGACTGGAGAAGTCCCCGGCGCCTGTCACCGCCGGTTGTCTGCCCGGCCTCAAGGGCCAGGATGAGCCGTTCCGCAAGCACCATCCCGGTGCCGGCGGTCGACTCGAAGCGGCCGGCGACGGCGTCGATTACCTCCCGGCCGGCGAGGATGTTTCCCTGCACCGTGTAGTCATCTCCCTGCCGGCTGCCGGCCCAGGCATTGGTTTCCTTGCCCGTGAACGCGGTGGCCCGGCCTTGCATGTCGATCACGGCCAGCTGCCGCCGCTCTCGCCCCTTGTCGTCGGCGAGGAGCCGCTCGATGACCTCCTGAGGGGCCACCTTCTGCTCGAGCAGATCGAGCCCCTGCCGGCCGTACTCGACAACCGTCCAGGCCTGCGTCGCCACCGCCCCGACGCCCGCCCGCACCCAGGGGACGGCCCGCCCGACAAACGGCACGCGCGTGGTCACCGCCACGCCGCTCTCCCCTGTCTTCGTGTCGATGGCGCAGATCGAGAACGTGGAATAGAGCTGCTCCGGCTCGCCCGCCCCGGGAGACGTCGCCAGCGCCAGCACGCAGGCGACGACGCCACACATCGTCTTCGGTCTCATGTTCACCTCCCGCAATGGATCCCGGGAGGCATTCTGTCCTGAATCGGGAACATCGTGACCGGCCGATGCATGGCCCTGCGCCCGGCCGGCCGCGCTCGGCCGATCCGCCGGCGCCACCGAACCGGTGGTAGCATCGCTCCGGCTTCCGGGAGGATCGCAGGATGAACAACGGCGCCTGGAACATGTTCGCCGCGATCATCGCCTTGCTCGTCGTGGCTCCGCTTGTCGTCCGGCCGCTGTCCGCCGCGGCGCCTGTCACAGGGCCGGCCGACGGGGCGGAGGGCGACCCCGTCATCCAGAGGTTCGACGGCAGGGCCCTGACGCCTCGGCAGATCGACGTCGAGGTCGAGCGGCTCATGGCGAAGGAGCGCGTGCCTGGTCTGGCGCTCGCGCTGATCCAGGACGGACGGCCGGCGCACGTGAAGGCCTATGGACTTCGCAGCGTCGAGAAGAACCTGCCGCTCGAGACCGACACCGTCATGTACGGTGCCTCCCTGACGAAGCTGGCGTTTGCCTGCATGGTGATGCAGCTGGTCGACGAGAACACCCTCAAGCTCGATGAGCCGATCACGACCTACCTCAAGCAGCCGCTGCCGGACTATCCGAAATACGCCGACCTCGCCGGCGATGCGCGCTGGAAATCGCTCACGCCGCGTATCTTGATGAGCCACACGTCCGGCTTCCCGAACTTCCGCTTCCTCAACCCCGATGGCAAGCTCGACTTCAAGTTCGATCCCGGAACCCGCTACGCCTACACCGGCGAGGGCATCAATCTCTTGCAGTTCGTGCTGGAGAGCGGGCTGGGCCTGGATGTCGGCAAGGAGATGCAGCGGCGCGTTTTCGATCGCTTCGCCATGACGCGCACCGGCATGACCTGGCGCGACGACTTCGCGCCGAACCTTGCGAACGGCTACGACATCGACGGCAAGGTGGAAGGGCACCACCGGCGCGAGAACGTCCGCGCCGCCGGATCGATGGACACGACGATCGCTGACTACGCCATGTTCCTGGCAGGCTTCATGCGTGGCGAAGGGATGTCCGCCGCGGCCCGGGCCGAGATGCTGCGGCCGCAGATCGCCATCACCTCCGCCCATCAGTTCCCAACACTCGCCGCCGCGGTCAACCTGGCGAACCGCGACGTCAAGCTCTCCGCCGGCCTGGGCTCGGTGCTGTTCGAGGGCCCCTACGGGCCCGCCTTCTTCAAGGGCGGCCACGACGACTGGACCGGCAACATGGCCGTGTGCGTGGAGTCAAGGAAGAGCTGCGTCCTGCTCCTGTCCAACAGCGTGCGCGCCGAAGCCATCTATCCGTCCCTCGTCGAGTCGTTTCTCGGCGGCACGAAACTCCCGTGGTACTGGGAATACAACACCGAAACTCCACCCCCTCCCCGCACCGGATGAGGCCGCGAGCCGAAATGGTGGCCGGTCTCGTCGGCGTCGTCCTGGCCGCATCGCTGGCGGCGCTCGCGGCCGACGGCGCTCCGGGCGTCGACCGGAGGGTTGCGGTGACCTTCGACGATCTCCCGGGACCTGCAGCCGGGCTCGTGTCGAAAGACGTCGCCGCCCTCCGGAAAAACACCCGCAAGCTGCTGAAGGCGTTCCGCAAGCAACGTGTTTCCGTCGTCGGCTTCGTCAACGAAGGGAAGCTGTTCCTCGCGGGGGAGACCGCCCGGGAGGCCGAAGCCAGGACGTCGGTGCTGGCGATGTGGCTCGACGCCGGCCTCGATCTCGGGAACCATACCTACTCCCACCACAGCCTCAACACGACCCCTCTCGAGGAGTTCGAGGCGGATGTCGTCAGGGGCGAGGCGGTGACCCGCCGGCTGCTGGACGTGCGCGGCTCGAGACTCCGCTACTTCCGCCACCCCTTCCTGCATGTGGGCCTGGACCTCGACAAGCGACGGGCCTTCGAGGCGTTCCTGCGGGAGCGCGGCTACACGGTGGCGCCGGTCACGATCGACAACGACGAGTATGTGTACGCGGCCGTCTACGCCGACGCGCTGCGCCGCGGCGATCGCCGGACCGCCAGGAAAGTGGGCGAGGACTATCTGCGCTACATGGATGCCGTGGTCTCGTTCATCGAGGACGTCTCACGGCGGCTCACGGGGCGCGAGATCCCGCAGGTTCTCCTGCTCCATGCGAACGCGCTCAACGCCGACTACTTCGGCCGGCTGGCCCACTCGATGAGGGGCCGTGGCTATCGGTTCATCGGTCTGGACGAGGCGCTCCAGGACGAGGCCTACGATCTTCCCGACCTCTACGTCGGCCGCTGGGGCATCTCCTGGCTGCACCACTGGGAGCTGACAGCCGGTCAAAAGCGGTCCCCTTCCCCGGATCCCCCCGCCTGGCTGACGAACGCCTACGAGGCCCTGGAGGACTGATGTCGGTTCGCATCTGGCGGCGGCTTCCCGTCGTGATACGCGCCGTTCTGGTCGCCGCGCTCGTTTCCCTGTTTGGATCGGTGGGATCGGCGAGCCCCATGGCGGTCAATCTCAGGGTCTTTCCCGAGGTGCCGTGGTCGCTCCCCATCGCTGCGATCTGGTTGTGGTTGTTCTGGAGATACGTCAACGGGCACGGCTGGCCGCGTGCGACCTCGGCCGGCCGGCGCGAGCTGCTGCGCGCCCGCCCGCTGTCTGTTTCCATGTGGCGCTGGTCGCTCTTGACCTGCGGTCTGCTGCTGGCCTTCAACATCTCCTTCCACTACGCCTACTCCCGGTTCCTGCCGATCTCCGTCGCCCTTCCGGAGGCGCTGCTGGCACTCCCCCCGGTGACGCTGGTGTCCGTGCTGCTCCTGATCTCGGCCCAGGCGGGGATCGTGGAGGAGGCCGCTTTCCGCGGATACATGTTCACGCCAATCGAGCGCCGGCACGGGCCAGTCGTGGCGACGGTGGTCGTGAGTCTCGTGTTCCTGCTGGCGCATTTCAATAATCCCCAGAACCTGAGCGCGTTCCGCATCGTGTCCATCTTCTGCGCCGGCGTCGTCTACTGCGTCGTGGTGCTGGTCACGCGATCCATCCTCCCGGGCCTCGTCGCTCACGCCGCGGGAGACGCCATCGGCCTGCTCCTGCTGTGGCGGGCGGCAACGCGCGCGGGACCGGCGGCACCGCGGCTCGGCGGCGCGGGCGAGGCGATGCGGGATCCTGCGTTCCTCGGATTCGCGGGAGCGGCGCTCGTCCTTGGTCTCGCCGCGGTCGGGGCCTTCGTGCGCCTGAGACAGGTCGCCCGCCTGGAGTCTGCGCGCTGAGGCGCCAACCGGTCAGCCGAGCGCGCCGGCGAGCTTCAGCAGGATTTCCTTGAGCGGTATGTCGGCGGTCACGGCCAGCAACATCGGCAGGATCGCGGGCAGGAGGACCGCCACCAGGGCATTCCTGCCGATCGGCACGGGGCGCATCCCGGCCGCGGCGGCGTAGAGGGCGTCCATGTCGGCCGCCGACCCGATTTCCGGCGCCTGCAGGATCGCCTCGTCCTCCGCCGCTCCGCCCGCGACCCAGCGCGCGTGCAGGCCGCGCGCGTGGCGCCCCGCGAGCGCCCCGTAGTCGAGGCGGGCCCGCGCCCGCGCCCGGCGCAGGGGGCCCGCGAACGCGCTGAGCGGTACGAGCGCCAGGATCGCGACCAGCGCGATGCTGACGCACATGAGCGCCTTGAGCGAGGCCACGTGAGCGCCATGGTAGAGGATTTCATGGGCCGTGTGCGCGGCCACCATGGAGGAGATCGCCAGCTGCACGAGCGCGAAGGCCAACGGCGCCTGCTCGAGGAATCCGAGCCCGCCGACCCGATCGGCGTGCGAGGGGACGAGACGCAGGTCGAGGGCGGCGATGCGCCGGAACAGGATGGTGACGAGCGCGATCCGCCACAACCAAGCCAGCAGGAACAGCAGGAAGAGCGGTCGCGCGACGAAGATGAACCAATGGCCGCCAAATCCCAGCCCATCCCCCATGACGGCCCAGCTCATGAGATCGAGCTGCTGCGCTCGCACACCGCCGGCAAGTGTTGCCATCGCAGTCAGAACGAAGATCGCCACCCATGGGAGCCGCGCGTCCCGGAGGCGCTCGGTCGAACGGATCGCGGCGGCAAGTCCCTCCCGGTCGGACACGACCCCCGACGCCGCGAAGCGAGGCACGATCCGCGCCAGGACCACCTCCGCCACGGTCTCGGACAGGACCAGGAGAGGGATGCCGAGGAGGCAACGGAGGTTGATGCCGAAGTGGGCGAACAGCGGCTCCTGCGCATCCCCTCCGGACAGGCGACCCGACGCCGCAGCCCAGGCCGCGATCGGGACCCAAGCGAAGAGCCCGTAGAGGATGGCCCGGCGCACCGCCCCGAGCCCCTCACGCGGCGCCAGCCGCAGGAGACGCTGGGCCCTGAACAGCGGATCGCGCACTGGGGAGAACATCTCGTCCATTCCGGCGCCTCCGTCAGGCTCCGATCAGAGGCGCGATTATGCCATCGCTTGTCCCTCCCGATATCGAGCGGCCCAAAGAAATGGGTCGAGAACCGCGCTGATCGCCTACCATCGATTCGACGACGGGAGGGATCATGAAGACGATTGTCGTGCATCACTGCTGGGTCTGACCCACGAAGCGAGCCATCGCCGCCCGGGTGGCGGCGCAACTCCAGGGACCGGATGTTCGCGTGGAAAAGGTCGCAGGAAAGCTCGGAGAGCTGCGAGTCACCGTCGATGGCCGGGACGCGTATGTGGGGAATCGGCTCCTCTACCCGCGCCCTTCGAAGGTCGTGGACGCCGTGCGGGCGTGGATGGGCGGCCGGGGCTGATCTCTATTGACGCCCGCGCGGCGGGCGCATAGTCTCCCTGCCGCGGGGGGCTCATGCACTTGTCGCTCCGATCCTCCTTCCTTCTCCTCATCGTCCTGGCGGCGTTGGTCGTTTCGCCGGCACCCGGCGACCTGTCGGCCGCGCCGCTTCCACCCTCGAAGACACCCGAGCCGCTGCGCCCCTGGATCGACTGGGTGCTCTACGGGCACGAAGTGGCCGCCTGCCCCGTCCTTCCCGGGGCCGACAACGCGCGCCTGTGCGCCTGGCCCGCGCGCCTGTCGCTCGATCTCTCCGACCGATCCGGCATCTTCACCCAGGACTGGACGGCCTACAGCGAAGGCTGGGTCCCGCTCCCCGGCGACCAGAAGGTCTGGCCGCAGGGGGTCGAGATCGACGGCCGGCCGTCGGCGGTCACGCCGCAGGGGGACCGGCCGAGCGTAAGGCTGCAGCCGGGCCGGCACAGGGTCAGCGGCAGGTTCGAGTGGGCGGCGCTGCCTCCGGAGCTGCGCATCCCGCCGGCGACCGGTCTCCTGTCTCTGACGGTGCGCGGCCGGGTGGTCGCCTCCCCGGGTCGCGACGCCGAGGGACGCCTCTGGCTGCAGCGCCCGGCCGCTGAAGCCGAGGGCGAGAGCCGGATCGAGATGACCGTGCACCGGCACGTCGCCGACGACGTGCCGCTCGTGCTGACGACCCGCGTCGACCTCCGCGTGTCCGGCCGCGGCCGCGAGGCGGTCCTCGGTCGCGCCCTGCCCGACGGATTCGTGCCGATGGCGCTGCGCGCGCCGATTCCGGTCCGTCTCGATCCCGACGGCCGGCTGCGGGCGCAGGTCCGCCCCGGACGATTCACGCTGGAGCTGGAGGCGCGGCACGACGGTCCGTCGAGCGCCCTTTCTCCGCCGCAGCAGCCACCCCCGCAAGCCGGCGATGGCGACTGGCCGGCCGACGAGGTCTGGGCTTTCGAGGCGCGCCCGGTGCTGCGCGTCGTGACGGTCGAGGGCGTGCCGGCTGTCGACCCGCAGCAGACAACGCTCCCCGAGGAATGGCGGCAGTGGCCCGCCTACCTGATGCGCCAGGGCGAGACGATGCGCCTCGTCGAAAAGCGGCGGGGAGACGCCGAGCCGGCCCCCGATCGGCTCTCCCTCGAGCGCGTCCTGTGGCTCGACTTCGACGGCGGCGGATTTACAATCCACGACCTGGTCACCGGCACCATGACGCGGAGCTGGCGGCTCGAGATGCCGTCCCCTGCGACACTCGGCCGGGTGGCGGTCGGCGGCGCCGATCAGGTCGTCACCCGGCGCGCCCCGGACGGGCCGGCCGGCGTCGAGGTCCGGCAGGGCGAGATCCAGATCGAGGCCGACAGCCGCCTTCCGGGACCGCGCTCCGTCGTCCCCGCCGTCGGGTGGGACCAGGACTTCCAGAGCGTCTCGGGCTGGCTCAACCTGCCCCCCGGCTGGCGCCTGCTGCACGCCTCGGGCGTGGACGACATCAACTCCACCTGGACCTCCTCGTGGACCCTCCTCGATCTGTTTCTGGTCCTCATCGCCTCGATGGCGGTCCTGCGGATGTGGGGCTGGCGCTGGGGGCTCCTGACTCTCGTCGCACTGACCCTGGCCTGGATCGAGCCCGGGGCGCCGCGCTGGACCTGGCTCCTGGCGCTCGCGGCCGCCGCCCTGGCGCGCGCGCTGCCGGAAGGAAGGCTGCGAGGCGTGGCGATGGCGCTGCAGGCCCTGGCGATCGTCACGCTGCTCATCGTCCTGATCCCGTTCCTGGTCCACCAGGTGCGCGCCGCCATCTACCCGGCTCTCGAGGAACCCCGGGCGGCGATGCATGGCGCGGCGGGGGTCGGTGGCTTCGTGGCACTTGACGAAGCGAGCCGGCTCGAGTCGCGCGACAGACTGGCAAGGTCGCCGGCGCAACAGATGCGAGTAATGCGGAGCGACGTGGGGCGCGTCGCCGCCAAAGTGGCCGAGGAGATCGTTCTTGCGGCCCCGCCGGCGCCCGCCGAGGACAAGCGCGGCTACTTCAGCAGCTCGATCCTGGCTCCCGACCCGAAGGCAACGGTGCAGACCGGACCGGGTCTGCCGAACTGGGGCTGGAGGAGCGTCTCCCTCAACTGGCGCGGGCCGGTCGAAAGGGACCAGTCGCTGCGCCTGTTCCTCGTGCCACCGTGGCTTTCCAAGGTGCTGGCCCTCCTGCGCGTCGCCCTGCTCGCGGCGCTGGCCGTCGGCCTGCTGGGGGTGCGCGGCCGCGGCGCCATCGGCCCGCTGCTCCGCCGGCTCGACGCGCGGGTCGTCCCGGTTCTCGTCGCGGCGCTGCTTCTCGGCGCCGGCTCGGCGACACCGGCGCGCTCCGACGTCCCGCCGAAAGAGATGCTCGACACCTTGCGGGAGCGGCTCCTGGCCCCGCCCGACTGCCATCCGAACTGCGTGTCGCTGCCGCGGCTCATGCTGGAAGCCGACCCGACCGTCCTGCGCCTCCGTCTCGAGCTGCACGCCGGTGCGCTGGCCGCCGCGCCGCTTCCGGGCGGGGCGGACCAGTGGATCCCCGACCGCGTCGTGCTCGACGGCCAGCCGGCCGGCGGCCTGGCGCGAACGCCGGATGGCCGGCTGTGGATCGCCATAGCAGCAGGGACGCACCAGGTCCTGATGAAGGGGCGGCTCCCCGATCGGGACGCCGTTCAGATCCCCCTGCCTCTCCGCGCCCGCCGCGTCACTTGGCGCGCCGCCGGCTGGCGCCTGGAGGGAGTGCAGGAGGAGGGGCCGTCCGAGGACAGCCTCCAGCTCACGCGCCTGGCGCGGCGGGACCGGCCCGCGCCCGGCGAGGACGATCGCCCCGCGCTGCCCCCGTTCGTGCGCGTCGAGCGGACGGTGGAAATGGGCCTGCAGTGGCAGGCGACGACGCGCGTCGAGCGGCTCACGCCTCCGGGGGCCGCCGTCATCATTGAAGTGCCGCTCCTGCCCGGCGAGTCGGTGACCACCGCCGACGTGCGCGTCCTCGACGGCAAGGCGGTCGTCAGCCTGGGGCCCGACGCGACCGGGATCGCCTGGACCTCGTCCCTGTCGCAGGCGGACGAGATCGCCCTCGCGGCGCCCGCGGCCGTCCCGTGGGTCGAGACGTGGCACCTCGCGGCCGCTCCGGTGTGGCACGTGGAGACCGAAGGGATCCCGACCGTCTTTCCGCCCGAAGGTGCCGCGATCCGATCCCGTGAGTGGCGCCCCTGGCCGGGCGAGCAGGTCCTCCTCAAGGTGACGCGCCCCGAGGCGGTGCCGGGACAGGTTCTCACCTTCGACAGCAGTGCGCTCACGCTCCGCCCCGGCCTGCGCGCCACCGACGCGACCCTCGATCTCGTCCTGCGCGCCGGCCGCGGCGGCGAGCACACGGTCACGCTGCCGGAGTCGGCGGAGCTTCTGTCGGTCGCAATCGATGGCGCCGCCCAGCCGATCCGCCAGGACGGGCGGATGGTCGTCCTGCCGGTCTCCCCCGGCCGGCATGAGGCGACGCTGGCCTGGCGGGAGAAGCGCGGCATCGGGGCCCTGTTCTCCGCCGGCGACGTGCGGCTCGGCGCGCCGAGCGTCAACGCGCGCACGACCTTCTCCATGCCGGCCGACCGCTGGACATTGTTCCTGGGCGGCCCGCGCCTCGGGCCGGCGGTGCTCTTCTGGAGCCTCCTCGTCGTCAGCCTGCTGGCTTCGATCGGGCTCGGGGCGGTCCCGTGGACGCCGCTCCGCTGGCGCCACTGGTTCCTGCTGAGCCTCGGGCTGACCCAGGTGCCCGTCGGTGTCGCGATGCTGATCGCCGGCTGGCTTCTGGTCCTCGGCTGGCGCCGGGAGAGCGGCGCCGCCGCGCGGCCCCTGGGATTCAACACCATGCAGATCGTGCTGGCGCTCTGGACGCTCGCCGCCCTCTCGGGACTCTTCTGGTCGATCGAGCAGGGGCTACTGGGCCTGCCGGAGATGCGGATCGCCGGCAACGGATCGACGTCGCGGGAGCTGCAGTGGTACCTCGACCGGACGGGCGAGGCGCTGCCGCGCCCGTGGGCCTTCTCCCTGCCTCTCCTCGTCTACCGCCTGGCCATGCTGGCGTGGGCCCTGTGGCTGGCGATGGCGCTCCTGCGCTGGCTGCGCTGGGGCTGGGGCGCCTTCAACGAAGGCGGGTTGTGGCGGCCGCTCCGTCCGCCGCGGCAAAGCGCCGGAGCACCGCCGGTCGTTCCTCCGTCCGCCGGGCCATCCTGATCTCCATCTCAGAGCACGTCGCGCAGGGTCTCCAGCGCGATGTTCGCCCCGCACAGCACGATGACGACGTGCCGCCCGCGGTATCGATCGCGCTCCCTCAGGAATCCGGCCACCGCGACGCCGGCGGCCCCTTCGATCAGCGTGTGGTGGCGGCCGATGACGAGCCGCATGGCGTCCCGGATCTCCTCCTCCGTCACCAGCACGCGGCGATCGACCACCTGACGGCAGAGATCGAGCGTGATCGCCCCCGCCTCCACCGCGCCGGCCGTGCCGTCCGAGAGCGTCGGCTTCGACTCCATCTCCAGAACTTTCCCGGCGGCGAGCGAGCGGTGCATGACGGCGGAGTTCTCGGGCGAGCATGCGACCATCTCCACGTCGCGCCCGGCGCCCTTGAGGCAGGCGCCGATCCCGCCGATGAGCCCGCCGCCGCCCAGCGCCACGAACACGGCGTCGAAGTGCCTGATCTCCCAAGCCAGCTCCAGGCCGAGCGTCCCCTGCCCCGCCACCACGGTCTCGTCGTTGTAGGGGGAGATGTAGATGAGTCGGTTCTCCGCGGCGTACTTCCGGGCGAAGACCTCGGTGAGGCCGCTGTCGGTGCCGTAGGCGCGAACCTCGGCGCCGCGCTCGCGGATGGCGGCGACCTTCGCCGGCGAGGCGTTCTCGGGCACGAAGATGACACCGCGCATCCCGAGGGTGCTGAGCCCCCAGGCCACGGCGGCACCGTGGTTCCCCGAGGAGGCGGCGACCACGCCGCGCTCCCGCTCCACCGGCGACAGGGACAGCAACCTGTTCATGGCGCCGCGCAGCTTGAACGATCCGGTGCGCTGGAGGTTCTCGAGCTTCAGATGGACCGTGGCGCCGCCCGGTCCGCCGAGGGCCTCGGACGGCTCCACCGGCGTCTCCAGGATGTACGGCCGGATGCGCGCCTCCGCCGCCTCGATTGCCGCCCGCCATCGGTTCATGGGCCGCGATCTTAACCCGGCGGCGCCCGCCGCGAGGCCCATCTACCGGCGAACGTCGGCCGCTTGGCGACCCGCACGACTTGAGATAACCTGACCGGCCTCGGAACAGTTCGGAGCTGAGATGAACAAGGGTAGACCGACAGGATCGCGCCACGTGCTGCCGGCGGCGTTGCGGGGGGCCCGTTGGCTGCCGGCGGCGTTTTTGCTGGCGGCGGCGCTCCCGCTGTCCACCTCTATCGCGCTGGCCGGCGAGGTGTACGGGAAGATCACGGCCGGCGGCGCTTCCGTCGCCGACGCCGCCACGGTCGCAGTGGCGTGCGGCGACAACGCGTATCCCGCCCGCCAGACCGACAAGTCGGGGTCGTACCACATCGTCGTCGGCGCCACCGGGAAGTGCACCCTCACCGTGACCTACAAGGGCCAGTCCGCCGACCTGCCGATCGTCTCGTACGAGGACGAGTCGCAGGTCGACATCGTCCTGGAGACGAAGGACGGCAAGCTATCGGCGCGGCGGAAGTAGAGAGGCGGCGCGGGACGTGGCCGGCGAGCGCAAGGACTTCTGGGACAAGGTCGCGGTCGTCCTGACCCCCATGGGCGGGCTCCTGACGGCTCTCGCCGTAACGTTGGTCGGCGTGAAGGGATCACAAGTCCTCGACCGCCGCCAGGCGGCGGACACGAACGCCCGGCTCTACTCCGAGCTGATGAGCCGGCGCGAGGAGGCGGAGAGCGGCCTCAGGAAGGACATGTTCGTGTCGATCATCCAGCCGTTCCTGCAGCCGCAGGCGGGAGAGCTCGACACGCGGGTGCTGAACCTCGAGCTGCTGGCCTACAACTTCCACGACTCGCTCAACCTCAAGCCGCTCTTCCTGGACCTGCAGCGCCGGCTCGGGGCCACGGGCGATCCGCGCCGCGGCGAGTACCTGAAGCGCGTGAACCGGGTGGCGCGCGACATCACCGCCAAGCAGCTCTTTTCGCTCGAAGGCCATGGCGAGAGCTTCCGCCGCACGATCGATCTCGAGGAGCTTGCCAGCACCGGCAGGTTCGGGATCGCGCTCGATGGCGAGTCGATCCGGATCGGGGACAGGGCGTGCGAGGTGCATCTGCGCGTCCTCGAGGTGGACCCCCGGCTGCAGCAGCTCAGGGTCCGGCTGGAGGTGAAGGCCCCGGAGGAAACGGCGGAGGGGAGCGACACGCGGGCCAGCTTCGACGTCGGCTTCTTCGACTTTCCCATGATCGACAACACGCGGTTGGCCAACGGCCTGCGGTGCGCCGTCACCTTGAGCACCTTCACACCCGAGAGCGCCGACCTGACCACGATCTGCTTCCCGGCCGAGTATGCCAGCCTGAAGGACCGGCCCTACTACGACGAGGTCATCCAAAAGCTCCAGGACGCGGCCCGGGAGGCTCGAGGGGACGGCCCGGCGCGCTAGTCGGCGCGCCTCGAGGTCCGGAACCTTTCCATCCCGCGGCGCGTAACAGCAGACCGACCCTTCGAGGAGAACACGAACATGCGCAGAACCCTGCTCCGGATTGCCGGCCTGCTGGCCGCGGTCCTGGTCGCCCTGACCTTGCCGGCCTCCTTCGGCGCGGCCGACACGCCGCCCGACGGCTTCTACCGCTATCCGACGATCGCGAAAGGGACGATCGTCTTCGCCTCGGAGGGCGACCTCTGGAAGGTGCCGGTCGGGGGCGGCGTGGCGATGCGCCTGACCGCCTACGAGGGCGAGGAGAAGTTCCCGCGCCTCTCCCCCGACGGCCGCTCCATCGCCTTCACGGCCCAGTACGAAGGGAACGACGACGTCTACGTCATGTCGGCCGCCGGGGGCGAGCCTGTGCGCCTGACCTACCACCCGATGTCCGACCAGACGATCGGATGGTCGGGCGACGGTAGGATCCTGTTCCGCAGCCGCCGCGGTCATCCGCACGGGGACTACCGCACCTACATCCTCCCGGTCGCGGGGGGGGTTCCGGAAATGGTCCCGCTCGAGCCGGCCGCCTGGGTTTCCTACGAGCCGGGAGGTCGGCGCGTCGCCTACCAGAAGATCGGCCTCGAGTTCCACAACTGGAAGCGCTACAAGGGGGGCGAGGCGGAGCAGATCTACGTCGGGACGCTCGATCCGCTCTCGTTCCAGGAGGCCACGACCTACGACGGCAAGGACGCCTTCCCGATGTGGGCGCCGGACGGGCGCATCTACTTCGTGACCGACCGCTGGGGACGGCCGAACCTCGCCTCCATGAAGCCGGACGGCAGCGACGTCCGCCGCCACACCACCTTCGAGGACTACGACGTCCGCTGGCCGGCGCTGGGCGACGGCACGATCGTCTACCAGCACAAGATGGACCTGTGGGCCCACGACATCGCCAGCGGCAAGAACGGGCAGGTGGCGATCACGCTGCCGAGCGATCGGCTTCAAGTGAGAGAACGGTTCGTCGATCCGATGGCCAACATCCGGGGCTGGGGTCTGTCGAAGGATGGCGAGCGGATCGCCATCGAGACGCGCGGCGACGTGTTCGTGACGCGCACGAAGAAGAAGGGGCTCGTCAGGAGGATCACCGAGAGCAGCCTGGCGCGCAGCAAGTACCCGGCCTTCTCGCCCGACGGCAAGTCGATCGCGGCCTGGACCGAGGTGGAGGGCGAGGAGCAGCTCCTGCTCTACCCCGCTGACAACAGCGCCCCGCCGCGGCAGCTCGATACCCAGGAGCCGGGCTGGCAGTACGCCGTCGTCTGGTCACCCGACGGGAAGCGGCTCGCATGGGGCGACCACAAGTACCGCCTCATGGTCGCCGACGCCGCGAGCGGCAGCCGGACGGTGGCTGACACCGGCGGGTTCGAGATCACAACGTACGAGTGGTCGCCGGACAGCCGGTACCTGGCCTACGACGTCGCCATCGACAACCTCTACAACCAGGTGCGGGTGTGGGACGGCCAGACGAAGATGGTCCACAACGTGAGCGACGCGATGTTCAACTCCTACTCGCCCACCTGGGACCCGAAGGGGAGGCACCTCTTCTTCCTGTCCGACCTCTGGATCAACCCGTATCTCGACCGCGCCGAGGCGCGCTTCACGGTGCAGAAGTCGGCCCTGCCGGTGGTGGCGGCCCTGCAGGCCGACGGCACGCTGCCGTTCGCGCCGCGCGGCGACCTCGACCCGAAGGTCGACGACAAAAAGGACGATGACAAGGACAAGGAGAAGGACAAGAAGGAGGAGAAGGTCGAGCCAATCCGAATCGACTTCGACGGCCTCTCCGAGCGCGTCGTCCAGGTGCCCGTGGCCCCCGGCGTCTATTACGGCCTCAAAGCCATCGAGGGAAAGCTGCACTGGGTCGCCGTCGAGCCGCGCGGCATGATGCCGCCGGAAACCCCCGGGGACGAGGACGACGACGATCGCCCGGGCGGCAGCCTGATGACCTACGACATCGCCAACGAGAAGCTGGCCACGCTGGCCCAGGGCGTGCGCGGCTACGACGTGTCGCTCGACGGCAAGGTGCTGGTCTACCGCACCAAGGAAGGCTTCTTCCGGGTCGAGGCGGGGGCCATGAGCGCGCCGAAGCCCGACAAGGACGCCCCGGGCGCCGCCGACAGCCCGCGCATCGACCTGTCCGGCTGGACGCTGCGGGTCGACCCGCGCGACGAGTGGACGCAGATGCTGCGCGAAGCCTGGCGGCTGCAGCGCGACTTTTTCTACGATCCCGGGATGCACGGCGTCAACTGGGACGGCGTCTGGAACCAGTACGGACCTCTCGCCGAAAGGATGTCCAGCCGTGACGACCTCGAGGACCTGCTCGGCGAGATGTTCGGCGAGCTGAACGTCGGGCACGCCTACCACTGGCCGGGAGACATCCGCCGCGGCAAGCAGGTCGGCACGGGCCTTCTGGGCGCCGACCTCGACTACGACGACGCCAGCGGCTTCTGGAAGATCCGGAAGATCTACGCCGGCGACTACCCCGACCCGAAGACCTCCTCGCCGCTCGCCCGCGCCGATCTGAGAGTCATGGCCGGGATGTGGCTGGTGGCGATCGACGGCAGGCCGCTCGTGAAGGGCGAGGACTACCTCCGGCGCCTGGCCAACCGGGCCGGTCAGGAGGTGGAGCTGTCGATCAGTGACGAACCTCGGGTTGAAGGGGCGCGTCGCATCGTCGTCAAGGCCGTCGATAGCGACACCCGCATCCGCTACGCCACCTGGATCCGCGAGAACCGCGCCTACGCCGACAAGGCGAGCGATGGCCGCATCGGGTACATCCACCTGTACGACATGGGTGGCTTCGGCCTGCAGCAGTTCGCCCGCGATTACGCGCCGCAATGGAACAAGCGCGGCCTCATCATCGACGACCGCTGGAATCACGGCGGCTTCGTGGCGCCGATGATCGTGGCGCACCTCGACCGCAAGCTCTTCTCGGTCGGCGGGCTGCGCTACGGCAAGCTGCAGTTCACGCGCCCCGACCGCGTCTTCAGCGGCCATCTGGCGGTCCTGATCAACCGGCAGGGCGGCAGCGATTGCGAGACGCTGGCGCAATCGGTGAAGGACTTCGGCATGGGCCCGGTCATCGGCACGCGCACCTGGGGCGGCTGGGTCGGCATCCGCAGCGACAAGCCGCTGCGCGACGGAGGGATGACGACGCAGCCGGAGTTCGGAGGCTGGGACCCGCGCGGCCGCGGCTGGCAGATCGAGGGCCACGGCGTGGACCCGGACGTGGTCCTGGACCTCAGCCCGGACGGTTTCCTGGATGGCAAGGACGAGCAGCTCGACTACGCCATCCGCGACCTGACGGACCGGATCAAGAAGGAGCCTCGAGATCTGGCGCCGGCACCGCCGGTTCCGCCGCGGCCGCTCAAGCCGGTCCGCGGGGAAACTCCCGCCGCGAGGTGACGCCGGGGCGTTGCGACGCCTCCATCCAGCGGTTTCCGAAGCGTGATCGAGGGGCCGGCCGGAGGGCGGGACGCCCCCGATGTGCTATTATGCGCCGCTGCATGACGGCGCGTCGTCGTTCATGGCGTTCGCCGAATTCCGGAATTATCGTATTGGCCAGGAAGAGGTGAGCGCTTGAACGCTTCCGCCCGACCACAGACCTTCACACTGAGCGTCATCCGCTGGATCGACTCGTGGTACGGCGTCGAGGACCAGTCGAAGGCCCAGCCCCTCAAGGTCGACTGGCTGAGGACGATGCCGTTCGTCCTCCTGCACCTCTCCTGCTTCGCGGTCATCTGGGTCGGCTGGAGCCCGACGGCGGTCGGCATGGCCGTGGGTCTGTTCCTGCTGCGGATGTTCGCCGTGACCGCCTTCTACCATCGCTACTTCTCGCACAGATCGTTCAAGACGTCGCGCTTCATGCAGTTCGTCTTCGGCGTCCTCGGCAACACGACGGTGCAGCGCGGTCCCATCTGGTGGGCGTCGCATCACCGGTATCATCACCGCGTCTCGGATCAGCCAGAGGACCCGCATTCTCCGGTGCAGTACGGGCTGTTCTGGAGCCACATGGGCTGGTTCATGTCGAAAGCCCACTTCGCGCCGCGCATGGAGCTGGTCAAGGACCTGCTCCGGTTCCCGGAGCTGCGGTTCCTCGACCGGTTTGATTCCCTGGTCCCCGTCCTGGGCGGGGCCCTGGTCTGGACGACGGGCTCGGTGCTCGGACGGGTCGCGCCGGGGCTGCAGACCAGCGGCCCCCAGCTCTTCATCTGGAGCCTGATCTCGACCGTCGCGCTCCTGCACTCCGCGGTCACCATCAACTCGGTGGCGCACGCCTTCGGGCGGCGGCGCTACCCGACGACGGACAACAGCCGCAACAGCTTCCTTCTGTCCCTGCTGACGTTCGGCGAGGGCTGGCACAACAACCACCACTTCTACCAGGCCTCGGTGCGCCAGGGACATCACTGGTGGCAGGTCGACTTCTCCTGGTACCTGCTGGTCGTGATGTCCTGGTTCGGCCTCGTCTGGGACCTCAAGCCGGTCCCCGAGCACGTCCTCAACACACCGCCACCCCGGGACTGATTTTCAGAACGACCAGCCCACTCCCAGGTTGATCTGGTCGGTGGCGGTCTGCGCCCCGTTGTTGAAGTTCTGGGCGTCGATCTTGATCGCGATCTCCGGAATCGGCAGGTAGCTCACGCCGCAGGTCTTGACGGTCATGTCGTTCTCCGGGTCGCCGCTGAATCCCGGGGGCACCTCGTCCTGGGTGTCGAGCTGCTCGTACCGGCAGAACGGCGCCACGGTCTGACCCGAGCGCTTCAGGTTCCTCATCACGTCATACCCGATCTCCAAGTACCAGCCCCGCATGCGCTCGCCGATCGCCGTGCCCATCGTCGGGTCGATCGCCAGGCTGATCTCGCCCGCATCGCTCAGGATGTTCTCCACGAGCAGCGCCCGAACGCGCAGGCCGCGCCAGTCGTACTGCCCGTGCAGGTCCCAGAGCGACAGGCGGCCGGGAGGGAAACCGGGACGGTCCTGTTCCGTCCTGCCCGAGAAGGCCGAGGCTCCGACGATCAGCTCGCCGAACGCCCGGTTGCGGATCGGCCGCCAGTCCACGCGCGCCGTCAGCGCCACGTCGCTGGCCCGCGCTTCCGATCCCTGCTGGCGTCCGTCCCGGATCCCTTCGTCCTCGGTGAACCCGGCCGCGTCGAGCCCGGTCACGAGATAGGCCCGCCAGGTGACCGGCCCGGCGTCGCCGTACACTCCCGCGCCGACCTCCCGCCAGGTCGTCGGCAGGATGCGCTGTTCGACCTCGGGTCGCCGGGCGCCGAAGTACCCGTTCGGGTCGTGCAGCTCGTTGAGCCACCCGAGAGGCATCAGGAGGAGCCCGCCGCGCGCCCCGAGGTGCTTCATGGCCTTGTAATCGATGTACGCGAACTCCACGGCCGCCTCGCCCGACGCCGACCCGTCCTCCGCCAGCGCGTGCTCGATGCCGATGCTGCTGTTGAACAGGAATCTCTCGCCGAACCGGTAGCCGATGGAGAAGAACGCTTCCGACAGGTCGGCCCGGTCGACGATCGTCGAGGGCGTGTCGTCATCGCGCGAGTCGGTGAATCTCTCGTAGAGCGCCGACCCGTAGCCACCGAAGACGAGGCCGCGCTTCGCGTGGTAGACCTTGGAGGCGCTTGGATCCAGACCGTTCACGGACACCGCTGCGGGGGGCGGCTCCTCGGCCTCGCGCAGGCGCGCGACTTCGGCGGCGAGGGCGTTGATCTGCTTCTCCAGATCCTGGATCGTGGCCGCGGTCGCGGGGCCGCCGCCTCTTGCCTGGCTGCGGAGCGCCTCGAGATCACCCTGGAGCTTGGTCACCAGCTCCTCGATAACTTGAATGCGGCGCCGCAGCTTCTCGGCCTCGTCGGCGGGCGCCGCCTCGGACGGTGCATCGGCCGCCGTCGCCGCGGCCGGCGGCGGCGCGATCCCGGCCGCCGCGAGGACCAGGGCCAGCGACCCGGCCCGGAGCATGGTCGTTCGTCCTCTCTCGATCATGCGCGATCCCCCTCGGGGCGGGAAGTATAGCGGCAAAAAACAAACGCGGGCTGCCCGGTCGTACCGGACATCCCGCGTGCTTAGAACCGGAGAAAGACCCTGCGTGGTTCAGGCCTTCGGTGCCTTCGCCATCGCGATGTCGCTGATGCCTTCGTGGTCGCCGTTCTCTTTGTCGGTGCAGGTGATGGTGATCTTCTCACCAGCCTTCACGTCCTTGATCTTGTTGATCGCCTGGCCGATGACGGGCGCGGTCTTCTCCTCGCCGGCCTCGGTCTTGAACGTCATCGTCTTGGCCTCGGCGTTGATCGACACGACCGATACGGTCATGTCGTGCTTCTTGACGTTTCCGGCCCACGCCGCCGACATCGGCGCCGCAACGAGCGACAGCATCACCAGCGCGCTGAACAACAGTGACAACTTTCTCATCACACCCTCCTCGATTTGCTACGGGCGATCATCGCCCGGCGACGCCGCATGCTACCACAATGGCGGAATCGAGGCGAATCCGGCGGCGAACTGAGAGCGCCCCAGGCCCCGGCCCTGCGAGATTTCTGATTTCGGCGCATTTCGCTTGCGGGCTCTTCGAGATCCCTGGTGTGAGGCGCCGGCCCTGCGTTCGCCGGGCCGTGTGAGACCCCGCCGGCGTGCGAGCGGTGTTCAGCGAGCCCGGCGGGGCGAACGCGAGGGGAGGGCGAGCGGCGGCCGAACGCGCCGCCTTCCGACAGGTACCGCGATGCAGGGCCGCCCGCGAGCCCGGACCCGGTGCCCGGCGGACGCAGGGCCGGCGCCTCGATCCGGTGATATCTGAGAGCGGCTACGCGGCCCGCTCGCGGCGCGAGTCCCAGTAGACGCCGAGGCCGAGGAGGATGAAGGCCAGGAGGCCGAGCCAGTTCCCCCAGGCGGCGAGCCAGGGGCCGAAGGTCGCGGTTGTCGTGAGGTCCCGGACGATTGAGACACCGGCCGAGTCCTCGATGAACTTGAACAGGGCGGCGAGGACGCCGACGAGGGCCCCGCCGGCGATGAACCCGGACGCGATGAGCGTCCCCTTTTCGTGCCGCGCCCGGGAGAGCGCCTTGTCCTTCGACGAGTGCTCGAGGAGCCAGGCGATGCCGGCGCCGAACACCAGCGGCGAGTTCAGGTCCATCGGAAGGTACATGCCGAGCGCGAACGCCAGCCCCGAGACGCCGCACATCTGGCTGGTGACGGCGAACACCGCCCCGATGGCGTACAGGAACCACGGGGCGCCCTCGGCCCCCATGACGCCGCGCAGGACCGCCGCCATGGCGTTCGGCTGCGGGGCCGGCAGGGGGCTCAGGTGCGCCGCATCGGGCGCGAACCCATAGACCTTCGCCATCAGGATGATGACGGCGGTCGTGGCGGCCGAAGCGACGACCGACCCGAGGATGTTCCAGATCTCGATGTGCCGCGGCGTCGCGCCCAGCCAGTAGGCGATCTTGTACTGCGTCACGAGCGACCCGCTCATCGCCAGCGCCGTGCAGACGACCCCGCCGACGAGCAGCACCTGGAGCATGCCGCCCTCCCCCGCCAGCCCCATGGAGGAGAGGACGACGGTCGACACGATGAGGGTCGTCAGCGTCATGCCGGAAACCGGGGTGATGGAGATCATGGCGATCGCCCAGGCCGACACCGACGCGAACAGGAATGCGATCACCAGCGTCATGACGGTCGACACGAGGGCGATGCCGAGGGCGCGCGGCTCGCCGGAGAGGACCGAGAAGCGGAAGTACAGGAAGATTGCGATCGCCAGGCCCAGGATGCCGGCCAGGATCAGGGACATCGGCAGCGACCGGTCAGTGCGCTCCGCCGCCCCCGGCGCGGCGCCGCCGCCGCGGACGAGCCGGCCGACCTCGCCGAGCGCCTGCCGTGTCGCCTGGGCGATGACCGGCGACATCTTGAGGATCGACAGGAGCCCGGCGGCAAAGATGCCGCCGATGCCGATCGGGCGGACGTACTGGCGGAAGATGGCGTCGGGAGGCATCTGCGCCAGAGGCTCGGCGCCGGCCGAGATCGCCCCGGGGATGAACTGTCCGAGGTGCGCGAACAGCGGCACCAGGACGAAGAAGGAGATCATCGACCCGGCCATGATGATCGATGCGTAATTCAGCCCCATGATGTAGCCGAGACCCATCACCGCCGCCGAGGTGTTCATGGTGAATACCGCCTTGGTTCGCCCCGTGAAAGTCTCGAGGAACCCGATCGCCGCGGTCGAGAAGGTGTCGGACCAGGCGTGCATCGAGGCGCTGACGAAATCGAAGACCGCGGCGGCCAGGGCCGAATACGTCAGGACGACGGCGCTGCTTCCGCCGCGCCGTCCGGCCACCAGGATCTCGGTGGTGGCGCGGGCCTCGGGGAACGGCAGCTTGCCGTGCAGGTCGCGCACGAAGTAGCGGCGGAACGGCGACAGCAGGAGCACTCCAAGGACGGCCCCCAGGAGCGGCACCAGGAAGATTTGCAAGAACGACGACCGGCCCTGCAGCCCGAGGATGTAGATGGCAGGCATCGTGAACACCGATCCGCTGGCGACGATCCCGGACGTCGCCCCGATCGCCAGGATGTTCACGTTTTCCAGGAGCGACGAGGCGCGCGACCGGAGGAAGCGCACCACGAACACCGAGAAACCGACGGCCAGGATCGAGATCGGGATGGCCGACTCGATCCCCTGCCCCAGCTTCAGGGCGATATAGGTCGCGGCCGCCGAGAACACGACCGCCCAGAACAAGCCCTGCGCGACGGAGCGCGTCGTGACCTCGGGGACGGTTTGATCCGGGCGGACGACCGGCTGGTAGACCTCACCGGCCTGGAGCTCGCGGAAGGCGGTCTCCGGGAGCCGGAGGTCCTCGACGACTTCAGCGCCGGCGCCGCTCCTGTCGGTCAAGAGTCCGTCCTCCGGGAGGGGGGCGTCAGGCGGTGTACTTGCCGATCATCGACTCGACGACCCGCCGCGACAGGGAGTGGTAGCCGGGGCTCGCGGCGGCGAAGATGTCATGCGCCAGGGCGCGCGTGCGCGGGTGGCCTCCGAGCGCCTTGTACAAGGGTCTGAGGTATTTCATCCGCCCGACGCGGGTCAGGACCTCGCGCAGCCGGCCGAACACCGGCTCGTAGTCGGAGCCCGCGGCGATGACGAGCCACTCGACGAGGATCTCGTAATTGCCGCGGCCGGTGAGGCCGAGCAGATCGTCCAGGGCGCGGCAGTCGGCATGCGCCATTTCGCGTGGCAGGCGCTGCATGTAGACCAGCATCTCTCTCGGCTTCCAGGCGGCGATCTGCTGCGGCGCGGGCCGCGCGCCCTGCGCCCATCTTTCCGCGAGCGTGGTCAGCTCTTCGAGCGCCCGCGATCGGAACACCGGGGCGTTCGCCGGAATGCCGGGCTCGTAGAGCCAGGCGCGCACCTGCGCCTGCTCCGCCACCCCCGGCAGCTTCTCCTGCAGGAACGCCAGCCACTCCTCCGACGTGATCGACGTGAAGCGGAAGATCGCGATGTAGTCGCGGAGGAAGCGGTCGAACCGCTCCCGGCCGGCGGTGCGCTCGATGAGCGCCAGGAGGCGCGCCCCCTTCTCGTAGGGCACCGACGAGAACGCGTCGTCCGGGTCGATCCCCTTGAGGTCGGTCCGCAGGCGCGTCAGCGGCGAGTCCGGCCCGAAGCGCTCCATCTCCTGGTCGAGCGCCTTCTGGCCAAGGGCCCAGCCCAGGACGGCGGCCTCCTCGCCGTGAAGCGCCTCCTGGATGCGCCGCTCCGCGTACGTCGTCGACCCCTCGTTCAGCCAGAAGTGATCGATGGTGGCGTTGGTCACCAGGTTGCCGGTCCAGGAGTGCGCCAGCTCGTGGGCCACGACGTCGACCAGCGACCGGTCGCCCGCCAGGAGGGTCGGGGTCAGGAAGGTCATACGGGGGTTTTCCATCCCGCCGTACGGGAAGGCCGGCGGCAGGACGATCATGTCGTAGCGGTCCCATTCGTAGGGACCGAACAGCCCTTCCGCCTTGAGGATCATCTCCTCGATGCCGGCGAACTCCCAGGCGGCCCGCTCGACAGTGGCCGGCTCGGAGAAGACCCGCGATCTCGGGCTCAGGTCGCGCGATTCGAGATCCCCGACCGCCAGGGCCAGCAGGTAGGGCGGGATCGGCTGCGGCATGTCGAACAGGAAGGTGCGCGTCCCCGCCTTCGGCCCGGGACGCTCCCCCGCCGGTCCCGCCGACATGACCGCGACAAGCGGCGCCGGGACCGTGATCTCCGCCGCGTACGAGACGCGGACCCGCGGACTGTCCTGCACCGGCACCATCGTCCGGGCGTGGATCGCCTGGCACTGGCTGAACAGGAACGGGTGCCGCTTCCCCTCGGTCTGCTCGGGCGCCAGCCATTGCAGGGCGACCGCTTCGGGGGAGGTGCGGTACTCGATGGCGATCTCCCGGGTACCGGGCGGAAGGTCGAGCCGCAGTCGCCGGCCGAGGATCGGTTCCTCATCGCCCAGATGGAAAGGGATCTCGCCCCCGCTCTGGCCGCGGGCGGAATGGATCTCGAGCCCCTTGGTGTCGAGGTCGAGCGTTCCGGAGGCGGGTTCGGCCAGCTCCAGAACGACGGTTCCCGTCAGGCGGCGCTCCTGGAAGTCGACCGACAGCCTCAGTCGCAGCCGGCGCGTGCGCGGCTGCGTGGCGTCGAAGCAAGAGTGCGGATCGAGTCGGCTCAAGGCGCCCCCCCCGCGGCCCTCTACTTGACGGGCATGAAGATGTGCGTGATCAGCTCCGGATCCGGCGTCTTCCCCGGATCGGTGAGGTACTCGTCCCACGGCGGGCCGGCCGACTCGTAACCGTGGGCCGCGACATAGGCCATCAGCTTGTCGTAGGAGCCGGGCATCCCGCGGTAGGCCCCGCGGTGCACGACCTTGAGCGCCTTGCCGGCATAGGTCTGCTTGAGCTGCACCGGGGAGTCGGCCGGGACCTCGCGCTCCGGCGCCCGGTCGACCGGGATGGCGGCGTCGAACTGGTAGCCCGAATCGTCCCTCTTGTTGTTGATCGTGATCGGCGCCGAGGCCTGCCGCAGGCCGTTCTTCGACATGAACAGCCCCACCTGCGCGTAGGCGCCGCCGATCGTCCTGGCGATCTCCTGCTCGTCCTTGCCGCACGAGGCGGGCACGAACGCCACCGTCGCCGGGGCGGCCTCCACGACTTCAATCAGAAGGTCCGAGAAGTCGGCCTTCGGCAGGCTCTCGGCAAAGGCCTTCAACCCGGCCAGCCCCTTGTCGTAGTCCTTGCCGATCATGCCGTCGAACATCAGGCCGAAGTAGCGGCCGATCGGGTTCATCCCCAGATCCGTGTCGAACCCCCACGTGATCTTCGTGCCCTCCCCCTCCGGTGCCAGCGTGAACTGCCCCGTCGCCGTCCCCTCGCCGCCGAAATCCAGCTTCGTCCGGACCATCTCCGCGTGGCGGCTGTCGATGATCTCCTGGCTGCCGGACCCGACCGTCTTCGGGTCCCCGACCCAGCTCAACCGAGCGCCGACGCCGAACTCGGGCCCTTCATGGGTGTACTGCGCGGCCGGATCGATGGCGAACCACGGGGACCATTTGTTGAACGTCTTGTAACCGTTGACGAGGGCGAACACCGTCGATGGTGGCGCCGCGATCACGGCCGACCTCTCGACGTGCACCTGCCGCGGCAGGAGGAAACCGATCACGGCCAGGAGCCCGGCCACGATCACGATGGCGATGACGACTTTCTTCAAGATGCGCATGAAGGACCCTCCGGGCGCAGGCCCGCCAATCGGGGCCGCGCGAACCCCCGAAGTCTACCCGAAGCGGGCCCCGGCCGGGGCCCCCGGGATGTCCGGCAGGCAGGGGCGCGGGGTCAGCTCCGGAGGTGCTGCAGCGTCTCGCGCGCCTCGCGCCGGACGATGTAGGCGTTGTCCCAGGTGAAGTCTTCCGTCTCGCCGAGAATCGAGCGCGCCGCGGCCGCCAGGACTTCGCGCTGCGGAGAGTCGAGGAGGCCGGCGGCGGCCATCTTCCCGAGGCTGCGGATCGCCTTGGCCCGGACAGGCGGCTCCAGGTCGCGCGAGGTCCGCAGCAACACGTCGAAGATTTCCCTCCGGCGGCCGCGCGGAAGGCGCCGCGCCGGCACCGTGGCGACGATCCGGCCGATGGTCCGCGCCGCGGAGTCCCGCACTTCCTTGTCGGGGTGCATCAGGCCGCCCAGCACCTCCGGCAGCACGCGCACCACGTCAGCGCCGGTCATCTTTCCGATGGCGTACAGCGCGAAGGCCCGCGCGTACGGGTCCTCCGATTTCGCCAGCAGGTCGCGCAGCCTCGGGAGCGCATCGCGTCCGATCCTACCCAGGGTGCGCGCCAGGTAGAGGTGCGACTTGATGTCGCTGCTGCGCATCTGGGACAGGAGCAGCGGCACCACCCGGGCCCGCTGCGCCGTCAGCAGCTTCATGACCCGCTCCAGCGCCGCTTCCAGGTCGGGCCGGTCGGCGATGTCGACGTAGAACAGGCTGCATAGTGCCTCGACCGCCCGGCGGTAGTCGACGTTCCGCATCCGGCCCAGCCGCGCGCCGAGGCGGCCGACCGCGCGCTGCACCACAGCGGCGTCGCCGTGCGCCAGGTCGCCGGCCAGCCGGTCGAGGTCGAACCTCTTTTTATCGGGCATCGAACGGCTCCCTTTCCGATTCTAGCAGCGCCACGTGCTCCTCCTCCCCCTCGACCGCGTCACGGATCGGCCGCACCTTCACTGGTCAACGTTTGATCGCGGTGACCTCGATCTCGCACAGCCATTCCGGCCGGCAGATTTCGGCCACGCAGACGACATGGGGCACAGTGCCGGGCAGGCCGCGCCGCTCCGCGGCGCGCCGGAACGGTTCCTCGAAGGCCGGCGTCCTCAGATAGGTGGTCGCGGAGACCACGTCGGCGTAACCCGCCCCCTGCCCGGCGAGCAGCGACTCGATATTCGACAGAGCCCGGTCGGCCTGCCCTTCGATGTCGCCGGGACTCACCACCCGTCCCTCGTGGTCGATGCTAGCGGTGCCGGAGACATGGAGAATCGCGCGGCCGGGGAGATCCACTCGTGTGCCGCGGGCGAAGTCGGCGCCATAGGAGGGGGCCTCGTTCATGCCGTCGGAGCGCAGCCGGGTCACACGAGGTCCCTCCGGCCCGCCGATGGCCCGGAGATCGAGCCCGCAGGCACGATCCGGCGGGAACGGGACCCCGCCGACGCCGGTGCTGGCGGGGAGTCGATCGACCGCCCGGGCCTTGAAGAAGTCTCGGCGCGCGCGGTTGAGGGCGCCGTAATCGCGGTCGATCTCCGGCAGGCAGATCCAGGTGCGGACCACGTCGCCGAACCCGAGTCCTTCCTGCGCCAGCCCCGCACCGGCAGCGCGGAACATGGCGGCCGCCTGTCCGTGGATGTCGAGCCCGTCGCCGGGCGCGCCCCCGGTCACGCCCGCGAGGAAGAGATGCCGCAGACCGTCAGCCTCCACCACCCGCCCGCTGGCGCCGAACGGCAGGCCCTCGATCATCCGCGTGGCGAAACTCCCCCCCGCCGGCTTCACGAGAGCCAGCGCGAGAAGCTCGCAGTGCCGCCGAGGATGGCTCGGGGGTTGCTGCACGCGGCTGGTCGCCGGCCGGGGGACACCCGCTCCGGACGGCCCGAAGACCTCGCGCCTCAGGACTCCGAGACGCGGCCCATCAACGGCGACGTCCTTCAGGAAGATCTTCTCGGAAACCACGTCGCGCGCCGCGGCACCATGCTCGCGCAGCGCCACCGCCAGGCGGGCATACATCGAGAGCGCCTGGTCCTCGAAGCCTTCCGCGCCGTCGTCCGGACGAGCGCACAGATGCAGCTCGACGACGGCGCCCGCGTCGGCGCGCGCCGACTGGACCTCGTTCATCGCCCCACCCGGTCGTCGATCTGGCCCCGCAGCGCCTCGGCCTCGTCCCGGTGCTCCCAGCCGGCCGGCGCTGCCTGGAGCGCCCGCGACAGGTCGTCGAGCGCCCCTGCCCGGTCGCCCGTCTTCAGCCGCAGATGGGCGCGGTTGTAGAGCGGCGCGGGGAGCCCCGGATCGGCCTCGATGGCGCTTGTGAAATCGGCCAGGGCGCCAGCCAGGTCGCCCCGGTCCCGCAGGATCGTGCCGCGCCCGACGTAGGCGTCGGCGAACTTCGCGTCGCACCGGATCGCCTCGCCGTAGTCCGCCAGGGCGCCATCGGCATCCCCCTGCTTGAGCCGGATGGTGGCCCGGTTCGACCAGGGCCGGGGATCCTTCGGCGCCAGCTTGAGGGCCCGGTTGGTGTGCTCGAGCGCCTGCGCCACGTCGCCGTTCGCGAACAGGATGTATCCCAGATTCGTGTGCATCTCGCCGCTGTACGGGTTGAGCCGCAGCGACTCGCGTACCTGCTCCAGGGCGGCCTCCTTGCGGCCGAGGACGAGGAGCGACTTGCTGAGATTGCCGCGCACCCGCCAGGCGCTGGTCCGCCACTCGGGCAGGGGCCCCTCGAGGGCCGCTTCGTACTCCGCCACCGCCTCCTCGTGCCGTCCCTGCGCCGCCAGGTCGGTGCCGCGGTTGAAGCGGCGCGCCGGCTCGACCGCCGGCACCGAGATGCCCTGGAACTCGTCGTACGGCACGTTGACGAACTCCGGTATGTTGACCGCCCGGTTCGCCGCGGTGGCGTTCTCGATCAGGATCGGCGGGCTGTCGTTGCCGTCCGCGTCGAGATGGGTCAGGAACATCTGGGTGTACGGCGTGTTGCTCTTCGAGGAGAACACCATCCACCGGCCGTTGGGCGAGAACGAGTGCCAGGAGTTCATCAGCGGCAGGTTGCACCGCATCGCCCGTGCCGTCCCGCCCTCAATCGGCACGATGAACAACCTGCCGTCCGGGCGCATGAGCTGGCCGTTGCGGCTCTGCACGTAGACGACCCACTTCCCGTCGGGGGAGACCTTGGGGAACGAGTTGCTCATGCCGTTGTCCCCCGCCCCGGTGATCGGCTCCGGATGGCCGCCGCGCCCGTCGTTGAACGGCATCCGGTACAGGTCGTACTGGATCGCGGTCTCGTTGGGGTCGTTGGCGTGCGTGGCGTCGGGCCGGCCGGCGACGTACGCGTCCCGCGCCCGGGCGCGCGCGAAGACGATGGTCCTCCCGTCCGGCGTCCAGACCGGATCGCAGTGCACGTACCCGGGGTCGTCCGCTCCCGGGAGCGCTCGGACGTCGCGCGTCTTGCGCGAGTACCGGCCCAGGATGCCCCGCGTCGGGTAGAAAACCTGGTTGAACTTGTAGTTCCAGAAGTTGCGCACGTAGAGCGACTCGTTGATGGTCGAGACGACCGACAGCCCGTCCGGGCTGACGCGCGACAGGAAGCCGAGCGTGTTGAGGCCGGTCTTCATCCCCGGGTAGGCGTTCCAGGTCATCACGTCCTCGTCCCGGATCAGGGTGTTCCTGGCCACGTTGACCAAGGCGTATGCCCCCTTGTCCCCCTGCGGGCCGTCGACATCGATGCCGAGTGTCTGGCCGTCCGCCGAGAAACTGTGGCAGTTGGCGCAGGTCGGCATGTCGGTCAGCAGGACGCGGCTGTCGGCGCGGGAGATGTCCTTGAGCCTCCAGGCGATGAGTGGCAGCGCCCCCTTGGCGAGCGGCTTGATGACGCCCTCCTCCGTCTGCGACGGCATGAGCGGCACGTCGCGGTAGAAGATTGGCGCCCCGACGGGATCGCGCGAGGTCGAGAGGGTCATCCGGCCGCTGGACAGCACCCGCTCCGGAGCGGCGGAGCGGTAACCATGGAAGGTCAGGAGGACGGGGCGCTCCACGGAGTGCCGCTTGATCGCCTCCCAGACCGCGGCCTCGGGTTTCCAGGACCGGGCGGAGGCCTGGTAGGGAGTCCCGGCGTAGATCTCGTTGTTCTCGGCAACGGCCCGCGGGTCGATCACTCCCTCGGGCGGCGGCTCCCCCGGAACCAGGACCGACAGGCGCGGACCGCCCTCCCCGAACGACACATCCACGAGCCAGCGATCGGCGTCGGGCGTCGCGTCATGCCAGAGAATTGTCGGGGCGGCGAGATCGGGCGGGACGATCGACGCATCCGCGGGGTAATCAACGATCACCGCGGCGACCGCCTCGCCCGCACGCCCTACATCCTGCCGCAGCCTGCGGATCGTGGCGAGCGCCACCCCGTCCTCCGCCGATGGGAGATCGATTCCCTCGGCCAGAAGGACGTCCCTGCGGGAACTCGGATCGCCAGACGTCGAGCGCGGCGCCGGTCTTCCCCTGTAGACAAGCACCCCGGCCACAGCGACCGCAGCGAGGAGCGCGATGGCGGCGGCGAACAGGCGGCCTCTGCCTTCGAAGTGGCTCATTGTCAAGCCAGCCGTTCGCGCAGGAAGGCGCCGATGTCGGCGATCTCTTCCGGGCAGACCTCGTGCTGCATCGGGTAGGTCTTGAAGGTGATCGGGAGGCCGAGGGCCAGCAGGCGGTCACGCGTCATTTCTCCCAGGCGCAGAGGAATCATCGGGTCGTCGGTGCCGTGCGCCTGGAAGATCGGCACGGGGCGGCCGGCCGCGGCGGCGGCGCCGGTTTCGAGCGGCGCCCGCTCGAGCATGAAGGTGGAGAGGGCCACCACTCCGGCCGGCGGCTCGCTCCGCCGCAGGGCGACGTCAAGGGCGAGGGCGCCGCCCTGGGAGAAACCGGCCAGCACCATGCGCCCCTCGGCCACCCCGCGTTCCTTCTCCCGCGCGATCAGCGCCTCGACCTGGGCGGCCGACTCGTCGACGCCCTTCCAGTCCGGCTGGCCGCGGAAATCGAGATCGCGCACGTCGAACCAGGCCGGCATCAGCAGGCCCATGTTGATGCTCACCGCCCGCCGCGGGGCATGCGGGAAGACGAAGCGCACGCCCATCCCTTCGAGACCGAGGTGCGGCACGATCGGCTCGAAGTCGTGACCGTCGGCCCCGAGGCCATGCAGCCAGATCACGGCCGACGTCACCGGATGGCCGGTCTCGACCTCGACGCACCTCAAGATCTCGCTCACGGCGGCAGGATAACACGCGCGGCGCGGCTTTCCGGCGCCGGGCGAAGCGTGATCAGGCTAAGATGTCCTCCATGAAAACCATTCTCAACAAGAGCCGCAAACCGATCCGGGTGCAGCTCCCCGGCAATAAGGTCCTGTATCTCGGCCCCTCGAAGAGCGGCCAGATCGCCGACCAGCACGCCACAGCGCCCGCCGTGCAACGTCTCCTGAAGCGGGGCGAGATCGAGATCGTCGGCGAGGGCACGCAGCGCGAGGGCGGCGGCGGGGCCGAAGGGGCGGCTCACGAGGCCACCCACGGCCACAAGCCCCAGACCATCGTGCTGCCCAAAGGGAACCGCTGATCCGCCGTGGACCTCCAGATCAACGCCCACATGGGCGTGTTCGACTTCGTCGTCATCGCCGCCTACCTGGGCTTCATGCTCTACATCGGCTGGTACGTGTCGCGCCGGATGAAGAGCTTCGACGACTTCTTCATCGCCGGCCGCACCATGACGACGCCGCTGCTGATCTGCACGCTCGTGTCCACCTACTACGGCATCGACGTGCTGTTCGGCACCTCGGAGCTGGGATTCAACGAGGGGATCGTCGCCTGGTTCGGCTACTCGCGGCCGACCTATCTGTTCTTCATCCTGGCGGCCTTCTTCCTGGCGAACCGTCTGCGCCAGCATCAGCATCGCTCGCTGCCGGACGTCCTGGCGCACTATTACGGAGAGAAGGCCGGCGTGACCGCCGCCATCGCCTCGTTCGTCTACTCGCTTCCCTCCCTCGGCCTGTTCGGAATGGGGAAGGTCGGGCAGGTGATCTTCGGGTTCGATCCCTGGATCGGGGGACTGCTGTTCGGCGGCGTGGCGCTCGTCTACACCCTGTGGGGCGGGCTGATGGCCGACGCGCTGACCGACACGGTGCAGTTCGTCCTGATGTGCGTCACGCTCGGCATCGCGATCCCCATCGTCATCTCGCACACCGGCGGCTTCGGGATCGTGGCGCAGACGCTGCCCGCGACCTATTTCAAGCCTCTGGGCGGCGTGCCGGTCTGGCTGGTCGTCGTGTACGCCGCCACGGGGCTCAGCATCCTGGTCGAGCCGGCCTTCTACCAGCGCATCTTCGCGGCGCGCTCCTCCAGGGACGTCCGTAACGCGCTGCTCATCGGCATCCTGCTCTGGAGCGCGTACGACTGGTGCGTCACGGCGGGCGGGATGCTGGCGAAGGTGGCGGTCCAGTCCGGCGTCCTGCCGGCCGACACGCATCCGAACGAGGCCCTGCTGAGGATCGTCATCTACGCCCTGCCGGCAGGGCTGACGGGACTGTTCCTGGCCGGTGTCCTGGCGGCCGAGATGTCCACGATCGATTCCTACTGCCTGGTGGCGGGCGGCAACGTGGTGTACGACATCTACCGCCCCCTGATCAACCCGCGGGCCTCCGATGAGCGGCTGGGCCGGCTCACGAAGTGGGGCATCCTCCTGTCGTGGGCGCTCGGATTCGTCCTGGCGTTCCGCTTCGGGCGGCTTCTGGCCCTGTGGGTCTTCATGTCGAGCATCCTCACCTCGACCGTCTTCGTGCCGGTGATGGCCGGGCTTTACTACCGCGGCCGGAAGCGGCCCCTGGCGGGCCTGCTCTCCGGCGCCGGCGGGCTCCTGAGCGTGGTGCTGTTCTACGTCCTCGTCAGCCTGTACGGGGTCCGCAACGAGGAATACGATACCTACATCCTGACCCTGCGCTTCGGCGGGCGCGCGATTGAAATCTGGCAGGAGTACGCCCTGTTCGTGAGCCTCCCGGTGTCGTTTCTCGGCTTCATCGCCGGGAACCTCCTTGGGCGTGACGCCCCGGCGCCGCCGGCTGAGACCGTGACCGCATGAACCGGTGGGACCTGTTCACCTACGTCGCCGTCGGGATCCTGGTGGTCGGATCGGTCGTGGTCTTCGGCTACTTCCTGCGGGACGCCCGCCAGATCCTGAAGGAGATGGGCGGGAACAAGAAACGGCCTGACCCGCCCTCGAGCCCGCGTGAGCCCGGGGACTGAGCCGCCTTCCGCCTGGGCGCCGCTGCGCTGGCCGATTTTCCGGGCGCTCTGGATCGCCTCGGTGGCGTCGTACGTCGGCACCTGGATGCAGGAGGTCGGCGCGGCGTGGCTGATGGCCACGCTGACCGCTTCGCCGCTGGTCATCAGCCTGGTGCAGTCGGCGACCACCCTGCCGGTCGTCCTGCTCGCCCTGGTCGCCGGGGCGCTCGCCGACGTCGTGGACCGGCGGCGGCTGCTCCTCGTCACCCAGGGCTGGATGCTCCTTTCGAGCGGCCTGCTCGGGCTCCTGACGCTCGCCGGGCGGATGGACGAGCGCGCGCTCCTGGCCCTGTCGTTCCTCCTCGGCGCCGGAGCGGCGCTCAACGCGCCCGCCTGGCAGGCGATCGTCCCCGAACTGGTGGCGCGCGACGAGCTTCATGCCGCGCTGACGCTCAACGGGCTGGGGATCAACGCGGCGCGCGCAGTCGGCCCGGCGCTCGGCGGGCTCGTCGTCGCGTCCTTCGGACCGGCGGCAGCGTTCCTGCTCAATGCGGTGTCGTTCCTCGGCGTCATCGTCGTGCTGTTCGTCTGGGACCGTCCGTCGCGCCAGAGCCTCCTGCCGGCGGAGACCCTCCTCGGCGCCGTGCAGGCGGGCCTGCGCGACGCGCGCCACGCTCCGGGGCTGCGGGCCGTGCTGGTGCGCTCGAGGTGCTTCATCGCCTGCGGCAGCGCCCTCTGGGCGCTCCTGCCGGTGATGGTGCGTCACGACCTGCAGCGCGGCCCGGCCGAATACGGCCTGCTCCTCGGGTGTCTGGGCGCCGGAGCGGTGGCCGGCGCCCTTCTTCTTCCGCGGATCCGCCGCCGGCTCTCACCGCAGACACAGGTGAGCGCCGCGATCGCCATCATGGCGCTGGTGCTGGCGTCACTGTCGGTGCTGCGATCGATCGGCGCCATCGCCTGTGTGATGGCCGCGGCGGGAGTCGCCTGGATCGTGCTCTTGACCACCTTCCACGCCAGCGCCCAGGCGGCTCTCGCGCCCTGGGTGCGAGGGCGCGGCCTGGCAGTCTACCTTCTGGTGTTCTTCGGCGGCATGGCCGGGGGGAGCGTGCTGTGGGGTGTCGTGGCCGAGCGCGCCGGTCCGCGCGTGGCGCTCCTGCTCGCCGGGGCCGGCGGCCTCCTGGGCCTCGCGGCCACCTTCCGGATGCGGCTCCCGGAGGGGCCGGCCCAGGATCTCGCGCCGTCGCGCCACTGGCCGGCTCCGCCGCTGGTGGACGTCACCGGCGGCGATCGGGGACCGGTGCTGGTGACCGTCGAGTACCGCGTGAATCCTTCCACGGCCGAAGATTTCGCCCGCGCCATGCGCGAAGTCCGCCGCATCCGCCTGCGCGACGGGGCCATCCGCTGGGACCTTCTGACCGATCCCTCCGATCCCGGCCGCTACGTCGAGTCGTTCCTCATCGACTCCTGGCTCGAGCACCTCCGCCAGCACGAGCGGATCACCGCCGCCGACCGGGCCCTCGAGCAGCGCGCCCGGCGCTTCCACATCGGCTCGCAGCCCCCGGTCGTGTCGCACTTCATCGCCCGCGACCTGCCCCGCTAGTGAGAAGCACGGCTCACTCGACGTTCTCCAGAAGCCAGAGGGCGGCCCCCTGCGGACGGAACCGATCGAAGAGCACCCAGCGCCCGTCGGGCGACCAGACTGGATAGTCGATGCGCACGTCGGGGTTTTCGAAGGAGAAGACCTCGATGGGCGTTCCGCTTCGAAGCGGCGACACCCAGAGCGTCTTGTGCGCCACGACGTCCAGAATGAGGTCGCCGCCGGGCGAGAAGGACATGTGGGCTCCTCCCTTGACCTCGGGAAGTTGCCGCGGGTCGCCGCCATCGAGGGGGGCCTCCATGGTGACCGGCTTGCCGCCTTCGGCGCAACGGAACACGACCGCCCCGCCATCCGGGGTCCAGCGGAGAAAGTGGCCGGTGACGCCAACCCTCGACAACTGGCGGAGGTTCGAACCGTCCCGACCCATGACCCAGGCCTCCAGCCGTCCGCTCCTGTCGGATTGGAAGGCGAGGGAGCGCCCATCGGGCGACCAGGCGGGGTTGATGTCGAGCGATGCGCTCCGCAGCAGCGGCCGGAGGGCCCCGGAGGCGACCTCCACGGTCCAGATGTCGGCGTCCCCCGCGCGCGAGGAGAAGAAGGCCAGGATCCTGCCGTCGGGCGACCAGGTGGGCTGAAAATCGCCGCCGGGCCCCGAGGTCAGCGGCCGGGTCGTGTCGTCGGCGAGCGAGTGCAGCCACAGATTCATGGTCCCCGAGCGGTCGGAGTTGAAGGCGATCGTCCGCCCGTCCGGCGACCAGGATCCGCGGCTGTCCTCGCGGGTCGTCGCGATGACCTGCCGGGGAGGCCCGGTCGAACGGCCGGTCGAGGGATCGAGCGGCAGCAGCCAGAGGTCGGCGTTCTGCCGCAGGATGGCGAAGGCGAGCCGGCTTCCGTTGTCGTCGGGCGCGGCCTCCACGTCCTGTCCCGCCCCCGTGGTCACCTGCTCGTAGTCGCCCGAGGCGGTGCCGTCGGGCGACACCCCGACGCGCCAGAGGTTGACGCCCCCGGTGCGGTTCGAGGTGAAGTAGATGAAGCGTCCCGACGGCGCCCAGACCGGTTGGATGTTCTGGTAGAGATCATTCGTGATCGGGACGAGCTTCCCGGAATCGAGCGCCACGACACGCACGTCGGACTTCGTCCGCTCCACGTTCTGGAACACGATCCATTGCCCATCCGGAGACCAGCGGGGCCGGAGGTGCAGAATGGCCTCGGAGACGTCGGTGGTCGCCTGTTGCGGATTCAAACCACGGGCATCGGTGATCCAGATGCGGCGGGGGCCGGCCCACGACGCATCGACCGCGAGCCGGCGGCCATCGGGGGAGAACGACGGGTTGTAGGCGTTCTCCACCAGTCGGGTCGCCCTTTTCGTCGCGACGTCCACCGAATAAACGTCGCCGCCGTCGTACTGGCCGAAGACGTCACCGGGCTCGAGCCTCCGCCCCGCCTCCCGTCCGCGCACGAAGACGATGGTCGTCCCGTCCGCGGACCAGCAGGGCTGGATGCCGTCGTGCCCGTCGGAGGTCAGCGGCGCTCCTTCACCGCCTGCGACACCCCTGATGACAATCCTGCGGACTGCGCCCGCCTCCGCCGTATAGGCGATCGATCGGCCGTCGGGCGACCAGGCGGGCGACTGCTCGAGTCCTTCCACAATCGTCAATTGCGACAACTTGGGCGAGGTCGGAGGCGCCGGGCCGGATACCTGCCGCGCAAAGACAAGGAGGACCACTACGACGCCAGCGACGGCGATCGACGCGGCGACCAGTGCCGCCAGGTACCGGAGCGGCGTTCGGCCCTCAAGGCGACGCTGCGCCGCCGCGATCTCGCGACGCGCCACGGAGATCCCGGGTCGCTTCGGTGCGTCCTTCTCGAGGCAGCGCGCCATGAGGCGCCGCACCGCGACGGGCGTGCCGCGCGGAAGGGCGTGCCAGTCGGCAGATCCGCTCAGTATGGCGGCCAGGCAGTCCGACGCAGTCTCGCCGCCGAAGGCCCTCCGGCCGGCGAGCATCTCGTAGAGAAGGCACCCGAGCGACCAGACGTCGGCCGGAGGGCCCGCCGGCCTGCCGCGCGCCTGCTCGGGGCTCATGTAGGCGGGCGTGCCGAGGACGGCGCCCACGCGCGTCAGGCCCAGGGTCGTGGTGGCCGTGGTGGAAACCTCGGGCCTGGCCTCCGAGACGCTCTTCCCGAGGCCGAAATCGAGCACCTTGACCACGCCGTCCGGCGTCAACCGGACGTTCGAAGGCTTCAGGTCCCTATGGATGATGCCCCGCCCGTGAACCGCCTCGAGCGCCTCGCCGACCTGCCGCGCAACGTCGAGCGCCTCGGCCAGCGGAAGCGGCCCGCCGGCGAGGATCGCGTCGAGCGTCCTCCCTTCGACCAGCTCCAGCACCAGGAACAGAGTTCCGTCCTGCTCCTCGATCGCGTGGATGGCGGCGACGTTGTGATGCTGGAGCGCCGCCAGCAGGCGCGCTTCGCGCACGAACCGGGACCTTCTCTCGGGATCGGTGGCCATCGCCCCGGAGATGAGCTTGAGGGCGACCTCGCGTTCGAGGCGCGAGTCGCGGGCGCGGTAGACCTCGCCCATGCCACCCGATCCCAGGGGAGACAGGATCTCGTAGGGGCCGAGGCGAGTGCCGGGCGTGAGTGCCATGGAGACGGCGCCCCCCGTCGCCGGGACGTCCGGACGGCGTTCCAACGAACTCCAGGACCCCGGTCGCTAGAACGTGAACGTGGCCGAAAGCGAGGCGAAATCGACGGAGTCCGCGTCCTCGATCTCGAACTGCTCGTACTCTGCGCGGATCTGGAACGACTCCCCGAGGCGGATCGCGACACCGGCCCCGTAGAACAAATCGTTGCCATCCTCCTGGCCATCGAGGCTCACGTCGTTCGAGTCGATCTCGACGTCCCAGGACACGTAGCCGCCCTTGACGAAAATCTCGAAGTGCCCGCCCAGCGGCAGGATCCCCAGGGCGGAAAGGTCGGCGCCGGTGGTTGAAACTCCGACATCGGTGCCGCCCATGGAGTCCTCGACGGTGCCGAAGTCCACCCAGTTGGCCTCCACCGCGAGGAACTTGAAGATCCGCCAGCCGACGATCGCCTTCCAGCCGCTGTCGTCGTCGTTGAGGTCGAAGGTGGGATCCTCCACATCGACACCCGCCTGACCCAGCCCGCCGCCGAAGTAGAGTCCCGTGTCGATGTTGGCCGCGACTGCGGGAGCCGCTGCCAGGAACAGCACCGCCAGAACCGCCAGTCGTTTGCGCATCTTCGTCTCCTATGAAGAATCACTCGATCCGAGGGCGCATCGTAGCACAGCGATGCGAGCGCGGCATGCGCCGCCCCCGCGTGGCCGCCCCCCGCATGGACGCCGGGGCACGAGACGGTTCGTGTATCATCCGGACTTCCAGGGGATGAACGCATGATCTTGCCCGGGTCCAGGCTGGCCGTCGCTGTTCGTGTCGCGGCCGTGTTCGCCGTCGCCGCTTTGCTCGCGCCCGGCACGGCGAGCGGCGGCGATGACATGGCCCGCACCATCCGCTCCGGCGTCCGCAAGCTCGCCGACGACCGGATGGAAGGGCGCGGCCTCGGGAGCGCGGGGATCCGCCGCGCCGCCGACTGGATTGAGGGGCGGCTGTGCGCCGCAGGCCTGAGCCCCGCGTTCGGCGATTCCTACCGGCAGCCGATCCAGGTGAAAACCGGGGTCGTGCTGGTGGCGGGCAACCGCCTCGAGGGAGTGGCCGAAGATGACTGGACACCGCTGGGGTTCTCCTCCTCCGGAGAATTCGCGGGCGAGCTGGTGTTCGCCGGCTACGGCATCGAAGCGCCCGAGATCGGCTACGAGGAGCTGTCGGGACTCGACCTCATGGGCAAGGTCGTCCTGATGCTGCGTTACGAGCCGCAGGAGAAGGACGAGGCGTCGCCGTTCAGCGGCAGGCGGCCCAGCCGCTTCTCGGCCCTGCGCTACAAGTCGCTGCAGGCGCGCGAGCGCGGCGCCGTGGCGGTGATCTTCGTCACCGGCCCGCTGCAGGACGAGGGGAAGAACAAGGTCCCGGTCCTGAAGAACGACGGGCCGGAGAGCCCCGCCGGCATCCCGGCCCTGCACGTGAAGACCTCCGTGGCCCAGATGTGGCTCAAGGCCGCGGGCGTCGATCTCAAGAACTTCCAGGAGCAGGTGGACCGGGATCTCGTCCCGCGCTCCCTGGGGGCGACCGGGGTGCGCCTCGGCGGGCGCGTGGCGCTCGACCCGATCCAGACACCATCCGAGAACCTGGCCGGGATCATCCCGGGGCGCGGCGCGCTGGCGCGCGAGTACGTGGTCGTCGGGGCGCACTACGACCACCTCGGCATGGGGGGTGAGCGCTCGATGCAGCCGAACGTGACCGCCGTGCACAACGGTGCCGACGACAACGCCTCCGGTGTGGTGACCGCGCTGCTCGTCGGCGAGAGGTTGCGCGGCGCGCTCCGAAACGTGCCGGACCATCGATCGGTTATCGTCGTCCTGTTCACCGGCGAGGAAGTGGGGCTGGCCGGATCGTCGCGCTTCGTCGGGGACTCCCCTTTCCCGCTCGAGCGCGCCGTGGCGATGATCAACCTCGACATGGTGGGGCGGCTCCGGAACGACACCCTGCTCGCCCTGGGATCCGAGTCGGCGGCCGAGTGGGCCGGCGCGATCGAGGCGGCGGCGCGCGCCGTCCCGGGGCTCAAGGTCACCGGGCGCGGCGACGGCTACGGCCCGTCCGATCACACCAGCTTCTACGCCTCCGGTATCCCGGTGTTGCACCTGTTCACCGGGGTGCACGACGCCTACCACACGCCGTCCGATGATCCCGACACCGTGGACGCGGACGGCGCCGCCCGGGTGGCGCTGTTCACGGAGACGCTCGCGGCGCGGCTGGCGCGCGACGCGGCGCGGCCGACATACGCGCGCTCGACCGCGGGACCGCCCCTCGCAGGGGACAGCCGTGGCTATGGCGCGTATCTCGGCACCATTCCCGATTACCGCGCGATGGAGGCGGAGGAGGGGGGCGTTCTCCTCGCCGACGTCAGGGCCGGCGGCCCGGCCGCGCGCGCCGGCATTCGCGGCGGCGACCGGATTGTCGAGATGGCGGGCACGCGCATCGAGAACCTGCACGACATGACCTACGCCCTGCAGGACCACAAGCCCGAGGACACCATCGACGTCGTGGTGCTGCGCGCCGCCGAGCGCTTCACGCTGCGAGCCACTCTCGGCGACCGCGCCCGCATGGGGCAGGCCGCGGCCCCGGGCGCGCCGGCGCCCGGAACGCCGCCCGCTGCCGAGCCCCGACAGCCGCAGGCGGGCTCGCCCCACGCCGCCGGCGCGGCGGCCGAAGGGACGGAGCCGCAAGGCGGCATCGACCCACGTTATCAGGGACTGCCGGGGCAGGAGTTTCAGATCGGCGCCGGCCGCCCCTTCACGAAGACCTTCGAGGGTGAGCGCCACCTGTCCGACGTCCGCCAGCTCACGCTCGGCGGCGAGAACGCCGAGGGTTACTTCAGCCCGGACGGCCGTCACCTGATCTTCCAGGCCACGCCCCCGGGCGAGGGCTGCGATCAGCAGTACCTGCTCGACCTCGCCACTGGCGAGACGAGACGCGTCTCCACCGGCAGGGGGCGAACGACATGCGGCTACTATGACTGGCCCGAAGCCGACCGCATCATCTACGCGTCGACTCACGGCGGCGGGGAGGCCTGTCCGTCTCCGCCCGACAACTCCAAGGGGTACGTCTGGGCGCTGTACGACACCTACGACATCTACGAGGCCCGGCCCGACGGCACAGGCGTCCGCCAGCTCACCAATACACCGGGCTACGATGCCGAGGCGACCTGGTGCCACCGCGGCGGCAAGCTGGTCTTCACCTCGACGCGCGACGGCGACATCGATCTCTACGTCATGAACGAGGCCGGGGACGTCACGCGGCTGACGCGCGAGCCGGGCTATGACGGTGGCGCCTTCTTCAGCCCCGACTGCTCCGAGATCGTCTGGCGCGCCAGCCGCCCGCAGGGCGCCGACCTGGACGAGTACAAAGCCCTTCTGAAATCCGGGCTCGTCCGCCCGCACGCGCTCGAGATCTATCTGATGAAGGCCGACGGCACAGGCGTCCGCCAGCTCACCTCCAACGGTGCGGCGAACTTCTGTCCCGCCTTCACCGCCGACGGCCGCCGCATCATCTACGCCTCCAACTTCGGATCGAAGGGCGGACGCGAGTTTGATCTCTGGAGGGTGGGCAAAGACGGTGGAGAGCCGGAGCGCATCACCTCCGCCCCGGGTTTCGACGGCTTCCCCCAGTTCACCCCGGACGGCCGGTTCCTCGTCTGGGCCTCCAATCGCGCCAACCCCGCCGCGCGCGACACCAACCTGTTCATCGCCCGCTGGGTGGAATGACCGGCCTCTCAGGCCCGGACCTCCGCCTTGCCGAATCCTCTCAACCGATTGAGGTAGACCGGCCCGAAGGGTTTAAGATTGTCTCGTCCAAAGGCTCGAGATGTCACAGACGGGATTGAACTGTGGGAGCAAGAAGTGAATAAGAAATCTATCTGGGCTGTGGTCGCAGGCGTGCTTGTCATCATCCTCGTCACGACCATCGTCGACATCGTGCTCCACGCAACCGGCGTCTTCCCGCCCACCGACCAGCCGATCAGCGACGGACTCGCGGCCCTTGCAACCTCCTATCGCATCGTCATCAGCATCGGCGGCGCCTGGCTCACAGCCCGACTCGCTCCGGACAAGCCCATGAAGCACGCCATGATCCTTGGCTATGCAGGTGTTGTCCTGGGGCTTGTGGGCATTGTGGCAACCTGGAACCTGGGGCTCGGGCCCAGGTGGTACCCAATCTTGCTTGTTGTGCTGGCGATACCGCAATGCTGGGCTGGCGGCAGGATCTACGAGATGCAGTCGGCCAAGCGCTGAAGGCGTTACTTACGACAGCGGTTCGGCGACGGTATGCCTCCGGGCGGCGGGCTCGCCGCGGACGGGCGTTCGTGCTTGCCTGCCGCAGGTTTTGCGGAGCGCTGGGCGGATGTAACGAACGGACACCCGATTGGTTGCGTAACAGGGAGAAGAAGTCATGGGACCTAAGACCAAGGCCAAGAGCAAGACCATTGACGAGTACCTCGCGGCGTTGAGCAATGATCAGCGGGCCGCGCTCGAGAAGCTGCGAAAGACCGTCCGGGCGGCGGCTCCAGCAGCTGAAGAGTGCATCAGCTATGAGCTTCCCGCCTTCCATCTCGACGGAAAACTGCTCGTGGCGTTCGGCGCGTGGGCGAATCACTGCGCTTTCTACCCAGGCACCGTGGTGGAAGCCCTCAAGGACGAACTCAGGAATTACGACACCAGCAAGGGCACCATTCGCTTTCTGTCGGACAATCCCCTGCCGGCGACCCTCGTACGGAAGCTGGTGAAGGCTCAAATCGCGAAGAACGCCGCTCAACAACGGCATGCAGCGGCCGGCGCTTCGCGCCGCCGGCGGCTGAAGCGGGGCGCTGTACAGGGAGGATGACGATGGACGCCAGGCAGAAAATCACGCCGTTCCTCTGGTTCGACGACGACGCGGAGGAGGCGGCGAACTTCTACGTCTCCATCTTCAAGAACTCGAAGATTCTCGGCGCGACGCGCTATGGAGAAGCCGGTCCCGGGCCGACGGGGACCGTGATGTCCATCACGTTCCAGCTTGAAGGGCAGGAGTTCATGGCGCTCAACGGCGGTCCGCACTTCAAGTTCACCGAAGCCATTTCGTTGTTCGTGAACTGCGAGACGCAGGCCGAAATCGACGCGCTCTGGGCAAGGCTCCGCGAGGGCGGTCAAGAGCAACAGTGCGGCTGGCTCAAGGACAAGTTCGGACTTTCCTGGCAGATCATCCCCCGCGTCCTGGGCGAGTTGCTGCAGGACAAGGACCCCGCGAAGTCGCGCCGGGTTATGGAGGCGATGCTCCAGATGGTCAAGATCGACATCAACCGCTTGAAGCGGGCCTGCGAGCAGGGCTAGCACATGGCTCTGCGCCGCTGGGTGCTGCTGGCTTCCCTGACGACGTTGACCGGCTGCCTTGCCGATTTCACCGACGCCGCGACGCGCCTCGCCTATGACATCGAGGCCGGCGCCAGCCGCCTGGGCAGCGAGGCCGGCGCCAGGTTCAGCATCCAGCATCAAACGCCGTCGAAGCCGGGCGAGTGTACCGGGCCGTACTCCGTGCAACTCGACAAGGTGGGGGCGCTGATTATCTGGTGCAAGGATGCCACGGCTCGCACCGTCTCCAGCCACAGCACCTCCTACCATGCACGCTTCGTCGATACACCACAGACCTACATAATCGAAAAGCCGGCGGGCACGGACCTGACTATCGACATCGAAAGACGCGACGGCCGGGCCGTCGTCACCGACGTCCGTTAGTGTGCTTTCGGGTGAGGCCATGGTGTCCACTCAGGGCAGAAATGCAGGCCGTGCGCTCCATCGTCCATCGACGGTGGGCCTGATCTGTTGGATGGTCCTGGGCTGTGCGACCCCCAACATCCCCGACCCAACGCTCGGGGAGTTGATCAACAGCCACACCGAGGCTCGCGGCGGACAGGTGGCGATCGAGGACATCCACAACCTCGAGGTCGATCTGCGCATCGTGGAACCGACCTACACAGCAGACGGAGTGTGGCGGGTCGACCGCAGGGGTCGCATGCGGATCGATGTCTTCATCGACAGCCAGCGTGTCTTCACCGAGGCCTTCGACGGCGAGCGCGGCTTGCAGCAACCGGGCGGTGCGGAGCACGGGGCGCGGGCGAGCCCCGGTGGCGCCGCGGCATTGCGCCATTCCGGCCAGCTTCCGACCAACATTCTTGGCCTTCATGAAATGGCAGCCCACGAGCATCACCTCGATTTCGTCGGACGCGAGGAGGTGTCCGGAGTTCTTTATTACGTGATCGTGCTGACGCTCGATGACGGCTTCACAACGCGATATTAACTGGACCCGGCGACTTTCATGATCACGCGCGCCCGCGTTCGCAAGGCTCTCCATCCTGACGTCGATCCCACAGTGACGACCATCGAGACTGTGTGGAGCGACTTTCGCCCGATCGCGGGAGTGCGTTTCGCTTTCCTGGCGACCGATACCGACCTGGCGACAGGCAAGCTGCTGCAGACGACGACGCTCCTCGATCTGCGCCCGAACCTGCCGACCGAGGAGGTTGTCTTGCAGATGCCCTGAGCCGATCGGACCTCGGTACAATGACAAGGAGGGAGAATGATCGCACGCGTATGGCACGGGGTCGTGCCGCTTGAGAAATCGGATGAGTACGGCAGGTATCTCTCGGACTCCGACCGCGGCGTGCGGGACTATCAGAGGGTGCCGGGGACATGACGCGCAGGACTTCGTGATTCAGACGGGAGGTGCGGATGTCATCGGTCGTCTTCATGAGGGCGGTGAACGTCGCCGGGCACAAGGCATTCCGGCCCAGCCTCCTCGCCAAGGAAATCGCTCACCTGGGCGTCATCAACGTCGGGGCGGCTGGGACCTTCATTGTTCCGGGGAGAGTCGCCCAGAAGGCCATCCGGGCGGAGTTCGTCAGGAGGCTGCCGTTCGAGGCCGAGCTGATCTTCTGCCGTGGGAGCGATTTGCTCGAGATGGCGGCGAGCAATCCTTTTCCGGACGTCAAGGACCTGCGCCGGTTCGTCACTACGATGTCGCGCCTCCCCGAGGAAGTACCGGAGTTGCCGCTCTGCCACCCTGTCGGGGAGCGGTGGGAGGTCAAGATCATCGGAGTGTCCGGCGTCTTCGCCCTGAGTCTCTGGCGGCGACTGGGAAAATCGTTCGTGGACCCGACCGGGGTTGTGGAAAAGAGCCTTGGAGTGAGGGCGACAACTCGGAACTGGAACACGATTCTGAAGATTTCCGATATTCTCACCACGCAGCGCATCTCCTGACGACCGTCCGCGGGTCATGCGGGGCATCGGGCTGACTGTGAGGCGGATCATGAAAAGTGAACTGGGCTTCGAGATCGCGCTCGGCTCTTCGGTCGACCGTGCGATGGAGCAGGTGACCGAAGCGCGCGATCGGCTGCAACGCGCCGCCAGGGCGCTGGGCCATCGCGCGTGACCTCCGCGACCAGTTCCCCCGAGCCGGACCTCCAGCGGCCTCGGGCGGGCCGTCCCCCGGAGGCAGGCCGGTTGATCGCGCTCTCGGTGGTCGGCGCGCTGGCCGCCGTCGCCGTCGGCATCGTGCTGCTGATATTCCGGCGTCGAGGCCGATCGCCCGCAACATCAGAGACGGTTGGACAGGCAATCGGCGTGGCGTTCGTCGGCGTCGGGGGCGAACGGTTGTACGATCGCGCCCCGGTTGCTCTCGCCGCAGCGGTGACGATCGTCATGGTCGTCCTGATGCTCGCGTGGCGCCGGCATCGCCGAGCCTCGTGAGCCTCTCAGGGAGACCGTCGTGAGAAGCGGGAGTCTGTTGCTGTTCGCCGTGCTCGCGGCCCTTCCGGCAGAGCCGGCACGGTGCCACACCAGAGAGGAACTGACCCTTCAGGTCCGCGCGGCGGAGATCGCCTTCGCGCAGTCGATGGCGGCACGCGACCTCGCGTCGTTCCGATCGCACCTCGCCGATGAAGCGCTGTTCCTCAACAAGGAGGGCGTTCTGCGCGGGAAAGCGGCGGTGGTGGCGGGCTGGAAGCCGTTCTTCGAGGGAGCCAGGGCTCCGTTTTCCTGGGAACCCGAACGCGTGGAGGTGCTCGACTCCGGCACGCTCGCCCTCAGCACCGGCCCCGTTCGCGATCCGGAGGGTCGGCCGATCGGCACCTTCAGCTCCATCTGGCGCCGCGAGGCCGACGGACGCTGGAGGGTCGTGTTCGACAAGGGCTGCCCCCCGTGCGACTGCCCGCCGAAGCCCTGACAGGAAGCCGGGACTCCCTCCGGCCGCTCGTCCCTTGAATTCGCCGGCGGAGTGGTGATAGAAACGTCGCCGCAGCGGCCACCCGACGGAAAGGTCAGAAAGCATGCCCGAAGCCGACCACGGCAAGGACGCCAGGGAGTTCCATCTCGATGTGCCGGCCCGGAACCGGCCCTACTTCCTGAAGGGGGCCGGCGCCCTCGACTGGGGGATGCAGAACCGCCTGGCGAGGATCTTCGACCCGGCCTCCGGACGGACCGTCATGCTGGCCATCGATCACGGGTACTTCCAGGGGCCAACGACCGGTCTGGAGCGGATCGACGTCAGCATCGTGCCGCTCCTCCCCTACTGCGACGCCCTCATGGTGACCCGCGGCGCGCTGCGCACGATGATTCCGCCGACCTTCACCAGGGGCATCGTGCTGCGCGCCAGCGGGGGTCCCAGCGTCCTCCGCGAGCTGTCGAACGAGACGATCGCCATCGACGCCGACGAGGCCTGCCGGCTGGACGTGGCGGCGCTCGCCGTGCAGGTGTTCATCGGCGGCGAGCACGAGACCCGATCGGTGCACAATCTGACGCGGCTCGTGGATCTCGGGAACCGTTTCGGGATTCCGGTCTTCGCCGTCACCGCCGTCGGCAAGGACATGACGCGCGATGCCAGGTACTTCCGGCTCGCCTGCCGCATCTGCGCCGAGCTGGGCGCCCACTTCGTGAAGACCTACTACGTCCCCGACGGGTTCGAGACCGTCACCGCCTCCTGTCCGGTGCCGATCGTCATGGCGGGCGGCAAGAAGCTCCCCGAGCTGGAGGCCCTGACGATGGCGGCGGACGCCGTGGGGCAGGGAGCGGCAGGTGTCGACATGGGCCGGAACATCTTCCAGTCCGATGCCCCGGCGGCGATGCTGCAGGCGGTCCGGAAGGTCGTGCACGGGAATATCGCGCCGCGCGAGGCGCACGACATGTATCAATCGCTGAAGCGCTCCCGCTGAAAAGGAACCGCTTGCCGCTCTCCGGGCGCGCGGCTGAATCGGCCGCCTTCCGGGGCGCCATCCTCTGCGCCGCGGTCTTTTGCACCTCCGGCCTGGCGCTGCTGTTCCCCGTGGTCGGGGCGGCCATCGGCCGCCCGCGGCTGGGTCACGTTGTCTTCTGGGGCCTGCCTCTCCTCGCGGGCCTGCTGGCCGCCGTCCGGTTCCGGAACCGGCCGGCCGATCCGGCGGCCGCCTCACCCGGCACCACCAATCTGGCTGCTCCGGCGGCTTCGAGATGGCGGCCCACGGGCGGTGCTTTCGTGCGGCTCCTCCCCTTCTGCGCCGCCGCCTTCGCCTGCGACCAGGGATTCCTGGGGATCGGGCATCTGCTCGGCTGGATCACCTTCACCTTCGGCGAGCAGCGCCTGGTGAGCCATCCCCTGGTGGCGGCGGCCTGGGGACTGCCGCTTTGCCTCCTCGTCGGAGTGGTCTGCTACGAGCGCGCCCTGCGGGGCCGGATCCTGGCAGGGGCGGCGGATCGGTTCGGCATCGTCGCAGCCGCGACCGTCTCCGGAGCCACCGGCCTCACGCTGGCCCTGCCGGGTATCCTCCTTGGTACATCGTTCCCCGACCGGCCCTACGTGGCCGCCGCCGTCGTGACCGCCGTGTGCCGCGAGGCGGCAAGCTGCGTGATTTTCCTGTCCGGCGGCGGTATCCTCCTGGCAGGTCTGTATCGCGGCTGGCTGCTCTACTTCGAGGGCTTCGTGCTGAACGACGTCAACGCCCTGTTCTTCCCGATGGCCAACTACACCAGCAGCGAGCCGCGCCTGTACCTCCTCAGGGCGGGACTGGCGGTCGCGGGAGCCGCGACCCTGGCGCTTGGTGGCGCATGGGTGCGGCGCCGGGCGGCGCGAGCGTGACGGGGCGGCCGGTCTGGGTCACGGTCTCGGTGCTGGGACTGGTCGTGATGGCCACCTGGACGATTGTCATCAAGTACCTGGCGCCGTGCCTCTGGGCCATATCCGAGCGGGCGGCCGGGCGGCCGGACGCCGGGGCCCCGGTGATGTGGGATTTCTGGTGGGCGGCGCACCTGATGCTCGCCTGGCTGCTGTGGCGGGCGCATCCGCTGGCGCGGCCGGCGGGGCTTCTCATCGCGTTCGTGGAGATCGCCATCGTGGCGGTGAAGCTCGCGCTCTACTCCCGCCGGCCGGACCTGTCGTTCTGGAAGCTGCTCTGGCTCACCAACAAAATCTACGTGCTGGGGTTCTTCAGCGTGTTCCTCGTCGTTCTCTGGAGGAGGGGCAGGGCATGAGCCGGAAGCGCCGCGTCAGCCGGAGAGCGTTCGTGAAGCAGTCGGCGCTCCTCGGCGGCCTGGCCGCCGCGGTCGGCGCCGGGACCGGATGCGGGACGGACGCCGCCTCACCGCGTGCGGCCGCGGCGGCGCCCGGTCTCGCGGCCCCGGGCGCCCCGGACGGCATGCCGCGCCGGACGCTCGGCCGCACCGGTCTCGCGGTTTCCGAGATCGGCTTCGGCGGGTACCCGATCGACGATCCCGACGTGATCCTGTACGCGCTCGACCGCGGGATGAACTACGTCGACACCTCCAACTGCTACCGCGGCGGCGCCAGCGAGACGGCGGTCGGCAAGGCGCTCGAGGGACGCCGCGACCGGTTCGTCGTCACGACCAAGTGGTGCCCACACCACCTCGGAAAACCGGCGACGAGACAGAATTTCCTTGATCAGCTCGACCGGAGCCTGCAGCGCCTGCGGACCGACCACGTTGACGTCCTGCTGAACCACGAGGTGGGGAAAGACTCCGACGGCCACGGGCTCGAGCGCCTGAAGAACCCGGAGATGTTCGAGGCCTGGGAGGCGGCGAAGAAGGCCGGCAAGGCGCGCTTCCTCGGTGCGAGCGGGCACGACCCCGACCTCATGGAGATCATGCATCACGCCGTCGATGACGGCCGCTTCGATGTCATCCTCTGCCGGTACAGCTTCCTCGACTACCCGGAGCAGGACCGGCTGATCGCCCACGCCGCGGAGAAGGGGGTCGGGTTCGTCGCCATGAAGACGCTCGCCGGGGCCAAGGGGGCCGATCTCGACCGCTTCCGCGACCGGCACGTCACCTTCAAGCAGGCGGCGCTCAAGTGGGTCCTCTCGAACGCCAAGGTGTCGAACCTGGTCATCTCGATCAACAGCCGCAAGCAGGTGGACGAGTATGTGGCGGCGGCCGGGCAGCCGCTGACGCAGGCCGACCTCGCCGTCCTGGAGGACTACGAGCGCGAGTTCTCGACCCAGGTCTGCCGCTTCAGCGGCGCCTGCCTGCCAGCCTGCCCCGAGCACGTGCGGATTACCGACATCCTGCGCTTCTCGATGTACTACCACGAGTACCAGCAGGAGAGCCGCGCCGTGGAGTCGTACGCGCGCCTGGTCGCGTCAGAGCGCGCCGCCCACTGCCTGCACTGCAGCGGCTTCTGCGAGCAGGCCTGCGCCTACGACCTCCCGATCCGCACCCTGATGATCCGGGCCGACGCGGCGCTGAAAGGCGGACCGACCGAAGCCTAGCGTGCGGTCGCCGGTGCCGCCGGAACCACGACCTCCCCCAGGTTCAGCTCCCGCCCCTGGCGCTCGAGTGCTGTGAGGCGCTCGCCGACGAGGCTCTGCCACTCCACCGCGTAGCCGTCCAGCTCGCGGACCTGCTCGGCGAACACCTCGCGCATCCCCTGCGTCGGAGCGCCGGTGCCGCCAATCGCGAACCCCAGGAGCGGGCTGATGCGCGAGTAGAGCCGGGACCCGGTGGCCAGGACGTCGTACTCGACCTGGGCCTTCGAGTTGTGCAGGCGATCCTCCAGGGCGTCGCACCGCGTAATCAGGTCCTGCGCCGCTTTGGTCCACTCGGCCACGGCGGCGTTCCCCTGCAGGGCTTCGGAGCGCACCGCGAGCTGCCGGCGCACCGACCGGATCTGCTCCACGAGCGTCGCGAGGCGGCCGACCGCCCCCTGGACCTGCCGGCCGAAGTCGATCTGGGCGGACAGGTCGGCGGGTGGGACTGACAGGCGCGGGTCCGGCAGGATGTCGAGCGAGGTCGTCAGGGTCTGTCCGGCCGCCGTGAGCCGGACCGTGTAGGCGCCGGGCCGTACCCGCGGGGCGGCCTCCGGGTTCCCCTCCACCTTGGCCGCCTTGATCTTGGGTCCCTTCTCCCATTTCAGGTCCCAGACGACCCGCTGCACTCCGGCCTCGGTCGACAGGACCGCCTTCTTGGGCGGATCCCAGGGGCCGTCCGGGTCGTCTTCGGGAAGCTCCGGCTCCTCCTTCTTGCTGGTGATGGTGCGCACCACCTTGCCGCTCGCATCGAGGATTTCCAGCGTGACGTCTCCCTCGACTTTCGCCTTGAGCGAGTAGTTCAGGATGGCTCCGCGGGGTCGGTTCTCGCCGGCGCTCTCCCCGTAGACCGGAGAGCGGTACTCCCAGCGGACCGCGGGCTGCGCCGGGAACAGGTGCGCGGCCCGGCCGGCGACCTCCGAAGACCAGGCGCGAATCGGCGTCAGGTCGTCAAGGATCCAGATCGATCGGCCGTGGGTGCCAACCACCAGATCGTCACCCTTGACGACCAGGTCATGCACGGCGACCGTCGGCAGGTTCAGTCCGAGCACCTGCCAGCTGGCGCCGTCATCGCGCGAGAACGACACGCCGCGCTCGGTGCCGAGGAACAGAAGCCCCTTCCTCTTCGGGTCCTCGCGCACCGCATGCAGATAGACGTCTTTCGGCAGGCCCGAGGCGAGGCTCTTCCAGGATCGCCCGCGGTCGGTCGTCTTCCAGAGATACGGGCGCATGTCGTCGAGCCGGTGGGCATCGACCACCACGTAGGCGGTGCCGGCGTCGTGCGGCGACGGCTCGATGAGGCTGACGGTGCCCCAGTCGGGGATCCCCTTGATGCCGGCCGTGACATTCGTCCAGTGGGCCCCGCCGTCGCGCGTCACGTGCACCAGGCCGTCGTCGCTGCCGGCCCAGATGAGACCCTTCTCGAGGGGCGACTCGGCCACCGCGAAGATCGTGCAGTAGTACTCGGCGCCGGTGTTGTCTCCCGTGATTGGCCCTCCGGACCACTTCTGCTTCGTCTTGTCGTTGCGCGTCAGATCGCCGCTGATCGGCGTCCAGGTCTGGCCGCCGTCCGTGGTGCGGAAAAGCGCGTTGCCGCCGTGGTAAATCACCTTCGGGTCGTGCGGCGAGGCGGCGATCGGGGCGGTCCACTGGAAGCGGTAGCGCATGTCCTCGGCGCCGTGGCCCGATCCGTTCTCCGGATAGATCGAGACGTTCCGCGCCATGCCCGTCCGGTGGTCGTAGCGCGTGATGATCCCCAGGTACTCGCCGGCGTAGACGATGCCCGGGTCGGAGGGGGTAGCGACCACGTGCCCGGCCTCCCCGCCCCCCACCTCGTGCCAATCGCCCATCGCGATGTCTCCGTAGGCGAGGCTGTCGCTCGGACCCGAAGCGGTCCCGAGATCCTGCATCGCCCCCATGACGCGGTACGGGACGGAGTTGTCGGCGGACACATGGTAGAACTGCGATATCGGCAGCGCCGGCGCGTACCATTTCACTCCGCCGTCCCAGGACACATCGACGCCCCCGTCGTTGGCGCCGATCATCCGCTTCGGGTTCAGGGGATCGATCCAGACGTCGTGATGGTCGCCGTGGTGCGCTCCCTTCACCATCTTGATCGTCTTCCCGCCGTCAACGGACTTCAGCATCGGGACCTGGGGGAACCAGACGATGTCGGGGTTGGACGGGTCGACGGTGACGGTCGTGTAGTACCAGGCCCGCTGCCGGATCGCGCGATGCCCGCTGGCGAGCGCCCAGGACCCGCCGCCGTCGTCCGATCGGTACAGCCCGCCCTTCTCCGCCTCGATCAGGGCATAGACACGCCGCCCGTCCGAGGGCGCGACCGCCACGCCGACCTTCCCCCAGGGACCGTCCGGCAGCCCGTGTTCCTTGACCTGGGCCCAGGTGTCGCCGCCGTCGCGCGACACGTACAGGCCGCTGCCGGGACCGCCGCTCGTCATCCCCCACGGATACCGCCGCGCCTGCCAGAGCCCCGCGAACACCACGTTCGGGTTCGATGGATCGAGGCCGACGTCCGAAGCCCCGGTGTCGACGTCCTTCTTGAGCACCTGCTGCCAGGTCCTGCCCCCGTCCTTCGTCCGGTAGACACCCCGCTCCGGGTTGGGGCCGAAGGCGTGGCCGAGCACCGCCGCGAAGGCGATGTCCGGGTTCGCCGGGTGGACGACCATGGTGCCGATCTGTCCCTCCTGCTTCCATGCGTGCGTCCAGGTCCTGCCGCCGTCCGTCGACTTGTAGATGCCGTTGCCGGCCCCCACGTTGCCGCGGATGTTCGCCTCGCCGGATCCGACGTAGACCACGCCGGGGCTCGACGGCGCGACCGCGATCGAGCCGACGGAGGAGATCGGCTGGTCGTCGAAGATCGATTTCCAGTTGATGCCACCGTCCTCCGACTTCCAGACGCCGCCGGAGGCGGTCGCGGCATAGTAGACGAGGGGGTTGCCGGGGATGCCCGACACGCGCGACACGCGTCCCCCGGCCGGCGGCCCGACCAGACGAAATTTCAGGCTCTTGAGCTCGGCCGGCCCTTTCGACGGCTTCTCGGGCTCCTCGGCGGCCCAAGACGTGAAGGCGGCGACAAGCACGGCCACGCAAAGCAAAGCGGCGATACGGCGGACTGGACGCACGGGCATCGTTCCCCTCCTTCTGTCGGGTCGCGGGGGAGGATTCTATCTCAGGGGCGACCGCGGGTGGTGGGGCCCGGAAGTTCTGCCGAGGACTCGGTGTTCGAGTGCTCCAACCCGCCTGCGGACCCGGGGCGCTGCGCTCGGCGGCGGCGCTGGCGCACGTACTCGTAGACGAGGGGCATGACGGAGAGGACGATGATCGCCAGGATGACCAGGGAGAAGTTCTCCTTGACCACCGGCAGGTTGCCGAAGAAATAGCCACCCAGCACGAACAGCGTCACCCACAGCAGGCCACCGAAGACGTTGTAGGCCAGGAAACTCCGGTAGGACATGGCACCGATCCCGGCGACGAACGGCGCGAAGGTGCGCACGATCGGGATGAAGCGGGCCAGGACGATCGTCTTGCCGCCGTGCTTCTCATAAAAGGCGTGCGTGCGGACCAGGTGCTCGCGCTTCAGGTATCGAACGTTCTCCTTGAAGACGCGCGGACCGACTTTCCGGCCGATCCAGTAGTTCAGCGTGTCGCCGAGGATGGCGGCCGCGGACAGGATGACGCAGACCACCGTCACGTCCAGGGATCCGAGCGCGGCAAAGGTCCCCGCCGCGAACAGGAGAGAGTCACCGGGCAGGAACGGCGTCGCCACCACCCCGGTCTCCAGGAAAACCACCAGCCCCAGGATCAGATAGGTCCAGGGTCCGTAGGAGCGGATGATCTCGCCGAGATGCCGGTCGAGGTGCAGGAAGAGGTCGAGGGCATCGCGGACAAGCTCCATGGGCTGAAGCGTACCACGCGTTCCCCTGACGGCACCCCGATGGCCGGGCGCGATGGACGGGCGCCAAGTTCTTGACACCGCCCCCCGGAATCCAGACAGAGCGAGCCGGCCCGCTCCCCTTTGACTCCCGCCGTCCCAGACTCATATTTGGAGGGAGCGAGGGGACGCATCCATGGGCCATTTCGATCCCGGACCGCGGCGGACCCAACCGTGAGGCTCGGAGAGTTCTTCATCCAGAAGGGCATCATCACGCGGCCGCAGCTGGAGCAGGCGCTGCGGGCCCAGCTGATCTTCGGCGGCCACCTGGGTACCTGTCTCATGGAGATGGGGCTCATCGACGAACAGCTGCTCGGCGAGAGCCTGGCCTCGATCTTTGGAGTGCGGTACGCCCCCCCGGGGCTGTTCGGCGACATCCCCCGCTCGGTGATCGAGACGATGCCGCAGCGCCTGGTGGAAAAGCACCATGCGGTGCCGTTCGAGCGTACCAGCCGGATGCTCCACGTGGCGATGATCGATCCGAAGAACCTCCCGGCCCTCGACGAGATCTCCTTCGCGACGGCGTGCAAGATCGAGCCCTGGGTGGCGCCGGAGGCCCGCATCTTCCAGGTCATGGAGCGCTACTACGACATCCCGCGACGGCAGCGCTACATTTCGGTCTGCCACGATATGGACCGCGGGGTCGCGGGCGATCGCCCGCGGGCCGCCGTCGCGGAGACACCCCGCCCCGCCCTCGCCAATACCTACGCTCCGGCCCCCTATCTGGCGGCCCTCGAGAAGGTGACAGAACCCGCTCCGCCTCCGGCGCCGCCGCCAACCTTCGTCGCGCCGGCACCGATGTCGCCCGAGCCCGAGGAAGAGGAAGGCGGACCGCCGCCGGCACCGCCGATGTTCAGGCCCGCGGCACCCCCCGCGTCGCCGACTCCCGAGCCGACGCCGCCTTCGCGCCCGATGCGCGCCGCGACGCCACCTGCTCCGGCAATCACCGCTCCGCCAACGACAGGGCGGGCCGCTGCCGTGGCGCCGGTGGCCGGACCACAAATTGCGGCCCCGGCGGCGTCCCGGGACCCCGACCCCCTCTCCCAGGAGGCGCTCTCGAACCGGCTCTGCCTGGCCGAAACCGCCGAGGATCTCTCCCGGTGCGCCCTCGAGTACGCCTCGCGCGGCCTCGAGCGCTGCGCCCTGTTCCTGATGAGGGCCACGACCGCATCCCTCTGGTGCTCCCGCGGCCTCGGGTGGGATCAGGAGCGGGGGCGGATCCTGAACCTCTCGGTGACCTCCGATCCCCTGTTCGAGCTGCTGCTCGAGCGGGACCATTACCGGGGGCCTGTGCCCGAGGACGTCGGGATCCACGCGTCGTTCAAATCGATGCGGATCGAAGTCCCCTCGGAGGTGCTGCTGGTTCCTGGATACGTCGAGGATCGGCTGGTGGTTCTGCTCTACGGCGACGGCGGCGTCAACGGCGCCATCCGTGGAGAGACCGCCGACCAGTGCGCCTTCGTCAAGAAGCTGGCCTACGCCCTCCACGTCGTCATGCTCAAGCGCAAGATTCGCTCCCTGGACCTGCGTCCGCCGGCAGCGCATCCCCTGCAAGCCGCCTGATCCGAATCGGTTCTTGACCGTGGGTCCAGCCCGTGGTACTACGCCGCCCGGCGGGCTCGGTGACCGTCATCGGGGTGCTGATTGGCCAAGGCTGGGGGGAGGCTTGCTCGCATTGCGGCTTGCCTTTTGGCGTCCATCACCATGGCCGCGCCGGCGTCCGGCGCCGACGGCGGGGACGACTTCCTGCCGATCGAGGACCGGTGGCGCATCGCCTTCCCGGACTGGGACCGCTACGCCCACGGACGGCGGCGCGTGGCCCCGTACACAGGCGGCCGCTGGTACGACCCCTACCACCAGAATGTCCTCAAGGGCGACTACCCCATCGCCGGCAAGGCGACGTTCCTGAACCTCACCCTCGTGTCGGACTCGGTGGCCGATGGCAGGCGGCTGCCGACCCCGAGCGGCGCCTCCGCCGCCGATCCCGGCGGCGAGGAGTTCTTCGGCGGTGGCAACGAGCTGGCGGCCTCGACAATCCTTCTTCTGTCGCTCGATTTGTTCCACGGCGCGGCGGCGTTCCGGCCGGTCGACTGGCGCGTGCGGCTCACCCCGGCGGCCAACTTCAATCTCCTCGACGTGGAGGAGAGCGGCATCGTCAACATCGACGTGCGCGAGGGGACCGAGCGCACGGACCATCACGTCGGGCTTCAGGAAGGATTCGTCGAGGTGAAGCTGTTCGATGTCTCCGCCAATTATGACGTCGTCGCCCTGCGCGCCGGGGTACAGGGGTTCCTGTCCGACTTCCGGGGCCTGATCTTCGCCGACAACGAGCCGGGGATCCGGCTGTTCGGGAACTGGGCCTCGAACCGCTCCTCCTGGAACCTGGCGTTCTTCAAGATGTACGAGAAGGACACCAACTCGCTGCTCAACACGAGCGACCTCGACTCCCGCCGCCAGAAGGTCTACATCGCGAACATGTATCGGCAGGACTTCATCTGGCCCGGCTACACGGCCGGCTTCTCGCTGCACGTCAATCGCGACGAGGAAAGCGTCCACTTCGACGACAACGGCTTCCTCGTCCGCCCGGCGGCCATCGGCTCGCTTCAGCCGCACGCCATCGACGCCACCTACCTCGGATGGACCGGTTCGGGGCACATCGACCGCTTCAACCTCACGCACGCCCTGTATCACGTCTCCGGGGACGACTCGGAGAATCCGATCGCCACGCAACCGGTCCGGATCGACGCCTGGATGGGGGCCTTGGAGGCCTCCTTCGACCGGGACTGGCTGCGGTACCGTGGCCAGGTTCTCTGGGCCTCCGGTGATGGCGACCCGATCGATGACCAGGGGGAAGGGTTCGACGCCGTGTTCGACAACCCTCAGTTCGCCGGCGCCGGCACCTCCTTCTGGGTGCGCCAGGCGATCCCGCTCGCCGGCACGAAGGTCGACCTCGTCGGGGCGTCGAGCCTGCTGCCGTCGCTGCGCTCGTCCAAGGAGGAGGGGCAGGCGAGCTTCGTCAACCCCGGGCTGCGCCTCGTCGGCCTCGGCGCCGACGCGGAGATCACACCCAAGGTGCGCGCCAGCGCCAACCTCAACCTGCTCTGGTTCGACGACCCGTCGTCGATCGAGTTGCTGCTCTTCCAGCCGGGGATCGATCGATTCATCGGGACCGACTTCGGATGCGGCGTCCAGTGGCGCCCGTTCCTCAACAACAACATGATCGTGACCGGGACGGCCTCGACGCTGTTCCCGGGGGCGGGGTTCGAGGACATCTACGCCGGCCGGCAGCTTTTCTCGGTCACCATGTCGCTGACACTGGTGTATTGAAATCGAGGAGGTTCCAGGGCGCATGCGGGGAAGCCGGAAGGTCACGCTGGCGGGTCTGGCCGGAACCGGCCTGGGGCTCGCCCTTCTGCTGGCGGCCGGGCCGGCGGCGCGCACCGGCGGCGCAATGCCTCCGTCCGATCTGGCGCGCCAGACCGACGACGAAGCGCGCGCGAAATCGGGCGGCTGCGTCACGGCCCGCTGCCACGCCGGTATCGAGCCGATGCACGAAAGCCCCGCGGTCCGCCTCGGGTGCACCGACTGCCATGGCGGGGACGCCGCAGCCAAGATGAAGGAGGAGGCGCACGTCCTTCCGCGCTACCCGGATGCCTGGCCGACCTCCGCGAACCCGCCCCGCACCTACACCCTGCTCAACCGCGAGCACCCGGAGTTCGTCCGCTTCGTCAACCCGGGCGACCTGCGGGCCGCGCCTGCCACATGTGGTCCGGCGGGCTGCCATCCGTCCGAGGTGGCCCGCGTCGGCAAGTCGATGATGACCACCGGCGCCATGCTCTGGGGAGCGGCCCTCTACAACAACGGCGCCTTCCCGCTCAAGGACTACCGCTTCGGGGAGTCGTACGACGCGGAGGGCCGGCCGCGACGGCTCTACTCGGTCCCGGCGCCCACGCCTTCGCAGATCCGCGACAAGGGGATCCTGCCGTTCCTCGATCCTCTCCCCCGCTTCGAGATCACCCAGCCGGGGAACGTCCTGCGCGTGTTCGAGCGCGGCGGCCGCTTCGTGCCGGAAGTCGGCCTGCCGATCCGCGAAGAGGAGCCGGGGCGCCCCGACCCTCGCCTCTCGACGCGCGGGTTCGGGACGCTGCTGCGCACCGATCCGGTCTTCCTCGGTCTGCAGAAGACGCGTCTCCTCGACCCGATGCTGTCGTTCCTCGGCACCAACGACAACCCGGGGGACTACCGATCCTCCGGCTGCACCTCCTGCCACGTCGTGTACGCCAATGATCGCGACCCGCTGCACTCGGGGCCCTACGCCCGCTTCGGCAATCGCGGGCATGGGGCGAGCGACGATCCGACGCAGCCGCGGCTGCAGTCGGGCCATCCGATCCGGCACAGCCTGACGCGCTCGATCCCGTCGAGCACCTGCATGGTGTGCCACATGCACCAGGGTGCGTCGTTCGTGAACGCCTATTACGGCACCATGTGGTGGGACCAGGAGACCGACGGCGAGAGGATGTACCCGCGAGAACCCACTCGTCTCCCGCCGCGCGAGAGGCGAGCGCGGCTCGACGCCAACCCGGAGGAGGCGGCGCTGCACGGCTTGTGGTCCGACCCGGAGTTCCTCGCCGAGCTGTCCGCTCTCAACCCGGAGCTGCGGAGCACGCAGTTCGCCGACTACCACGGCCACGGGTGGGTGTTCCGCAACGTCTACAAACAGGATCGCCGGGGCCGCCTGCTCGACGCCGGCGGCGGGGTCGTGCCGTTTGACGCGCCCGACCGCTTCCGGAGCGCCGTGCACCTCCGCGACATCCACCTCGAGAAAGGGATGCACTGTGTCGATTGTCACTTCGAGCAGGATGTCCACGGCGACGGGTTGCTGTACGGCGAGCCTCGCAACGCCATCGAGATCGACTGCATCGACTGCCACGGCACGGTGCGGCGCCGCGCCACCCTGACGACCTCGGGCCCCGCCTCCGGGGAAGGCCATCCTCTCACCGCCTCTTCGACACCGTTCGGCCGCAGGCGCTTCAGGAAGGAGGGCGACCGGATCCTGCAGCGGTCGATGGTCGATCCGGAACGCGAGTGGGAAATTGTCCAGGTCTTTGACACTCTCGACCCGGGATCACCGCACTACAACGAGCGATCGCGGCTGGCGAAGACCCTGCGGCCCGACGGGAGGACCTGGGGCGACCTGCCGGCGGACGATCGCGACCTCGCCCACCGCAACGAGACGATGACCTGCTACGCGTGCCACTCGGCGTTCGTGACCTCGTGTTTCGGCTGCCACGTCCCGATGCGGGCCAACGAGAAGACGCCCCTCCTGCACGACGACGGGCGCATGCTCCGCAACTGGACCTCGTACAACCCCCAGGTGCTGCGTGACGACTTCTACATGCTGGCGGTCGACGGTACCGTGACCGGCCGGAGGATCAGTCCGGTGCGCTCCTCGTCGGCCGTCGTGGTCTCGAGCCAGAACCAGAACCGATCCTGGATCTACTACCAGCAGCAGACGGTGTCGGCGGAGGGGTACTCGGGCCAGGTGTTCAACACCCACGTGCCCCACTCGGTTCGGGCGAAGGAGACGAAGACCTGCACGGACTGCCACCTGTCGGAGGCCGGCGACAACAACGCGGTCATGGCGCAGCTTCTGGGCCAAGGCGCCAAGGCGGTCAACTTCCTCGGCCGTCATGCCTGGGTCGCCACGGGAACGGCGGGCGTCGAGGCGGTGGCGGTGACCGAGATGGGAGAGCCGCAGGCGGTCATCGGATCGCGACTGCACTCGCTGGCCTATCCGGATCGATTCGCTCTGCACGAGGCGCGCGCCAGCGTCTTGCAGGAAGCGCACCACCACGCCGCGCGCGACGCCCGGTCGATCGCCGTCCGCGGCGAATACCTGTACACGGCCGACGGACCCGGCGGCTTGATGGTCTACGACATCGCCAATATCGAGAACAAGGACTTCTCCGAGCGCATCGTGACCGCTCCCGTTTCGCCGCTCGGGCAGAGCACGCGGGTGAAGACGGCGTGGGCGACGGCCGTCGCCTCCCCCAGCACGCTGGCGGTCGATCCCGGACGGGCCCGGATGCCCGAGAATGAGGAGCAGCCGATCCACCCGATGTACGGCTATCTCTATGTCACCGACCGCCGGGAGGGGCTCGTGGTCGTCGGCGCCGGGACGCTTTTGGACGGGGACCCGCGCAACAACTTCCTCGATCGGGCCGCGACCTTCAACCCCGAGGGCGCCCTCGACGGCGCGGTGAACCTGACGCTGGCGGGCCACCATGCCTACGTGTTGTGCGACCGCGGCCTCGTGGTGGTGTCGCTGGACGACCCGCTGTCGCCGCGCATCGTCGGCGAGGTGGGAGCGCCGGCCCTCAAGGCGCCGCGCGCGGCCATGGTACAGTTCCGCTACCTGTTCGTGACCGACTCCGAGGGGCTCAAGGTGCTCGACGTGACCCATCCCGATCGGCCCGTCCCTGTTCCGTCCGGGACCGTGGCATTCGAGGATGCGCGAGGTCTCTATGTCTCGCGCACCTACGCCTTCGTCGCCGCGGGCCGGAACGGCCTCGCGATCCTGGACGTCGAACGGCCGGAACGGCCGCGACTCATCGAGATGTTCGCCGCCGGCTCCGCCATGGACGACGTCCACGACGTGAAGGTCGCCATGACGAACACGAGTCTCTTCGCCTACGTCGCCGATGGCCGGAACGGGCTGCGGGTCGTGCAGCTCACATCCCCCCAGGACACGCCGGGGAATTACGGCTTCGCGCCGCCCCTTGCGCCCCGGCTCATCGCCACCTACCCGACGCACGGACCCGCCCTGGCCGTCGCGGAGGGTCTCGATCGCGATCGCGCCGTGGACGAGACGGGCCACCAGCAGGCGGTCTTCGGCCGGCGCGGCGCCCGTCCTTTCACGAGAGTGGAGATGGAGCGCATCTACCTGCGGGATGGCGCGCCCTACACCGTGACCGATGCCCCTCCGGGACCGCCGCGCCCGTTCACCCTGCCGCCTTCGCCGCCGCCCCGGCCCGAGCCGAGAATCGAGCGGCCCCCGTCTCCGGGAACGCTGGAGAAACCATGAAGGTCCGCTATTGGGGCGTGCGCGGATCGATCGCCGTCCCGGGACCGGATACGGTCCTCACGGGCGGCAACACGCCGTGCGTCTCTGTCGAGCTCTCGGACGGCACGCTGCTCATCCTGGACGGCGGCACCGGCCTCCGGGCACTCGGCCGCGCGCTGATGTCGCGCCAGGACTTCGCTTCGGGGCGCGGCCGGGCGTCGTTCCTCTTCACCCACCGTCACTGGGACCACATCCAGGGGATCCCGTTCTTCGAGCCGGCCTACGTCCCTGGCAACCTCTTCGACGTCTGCGCCAGCGACCACGACACGGCCGGCGCCCCTTTCGACGACAACGTCGTGTCGCTCCAGCACAACATGGTCAACTTCCCCGTTCCATACGAGCAGGTCCGGAGGGCCTACCAGTTCCACAGCGTGCACGAGGCGGTGCCGTTCGACCTGCCGCCGGCGCGCGTCCTCCCCGTGCGTCTCAACCATGCCGGCGTGACGCTCGGGTACGTCATCACCGACACCGGCTCCGGGTCCAGGCTCGCCTACCTCTGCGACACCGCGCCCTGGGCCGAGGTGCTGCTCGGCGCCGGGATGGCCGATGAGGGCCGCCCGGACGCGGTCGGGCGGCGGTACCGCGACCGGGCGGTGGCCGCGGCGCGCGACTCCGATCTGGTGATCTACGACACCTTCTTCGACGAGGCCGGCTACCAGTCGCGCAAGACCTGGGGGCACTCGACACCGGGTCACGCGATCGAGTTCTGCCGCCTGGCCTCGGCCCGCCGCCTCCACCTGTTCCACTTCGCCCCCGGCCTCGACGACGCGGCGGTGGAAAGCCTCGCGGCCGGAGCCGCCGAGGAGGCACGCACCGCGGCCATGGGGCTCGAGGTCAGCGCCGCGCGGGAGGGGCTGGAGCTGGAGCTTCCCTGAAGAGTGGTGCTCTGGCCGGCCGAGGTTCGTTGACACGGGCGCTTGGCGCGTGATACGTGCCCGGCCCCACTGGAGAGCCATGAATGGATGCGCCGACGAAATACGTCCGCTGGATGAACGAGCACATCGGCTTCAACCCCCGGGCGCAAGCGCACTCGAACGCTTTGTGTTCCTATATTGACGCCGACCTTCGCACCGCCATCACAGCGCTCGCACAGCGTCTTGATTCTGGGGAGCTCGCCCTTGACCTCAACCTGGACGTTCCTCCAGGCGGTGGCCCGCGTAGCCGCAACATCGACATGGGCTACTACGTGAACACCCCAAACGGTCAGATCCGCCTCACGGTGGAGAACAAGACCACCATGACCGCCCACGGGCGCGCCCGGAAGAATCGACTCGGCGATTTGCTCGCCTACTGCATGCACCTGCACAGTCACCACAGTAACGCTGTGGCCGGGTTCACCATCGTCGTCAACGCGGCTGAACGATACAGGAATCCGGACGAGTTCTCTGAGGTGGCCAAGCACAAGGCGATTCTGAAGCCCCGCGAGCTCGAGGGGACGATTCGGATGTTTCGCGAGGTCCCGCTGAGGATTCGGCCCTCTGACCCGGGAGACATCCCCGAGGCCCTTGCCATCATCGTCGTCGAGTACGATGGCCAAAGCCCTGCC